>Ga0214923_10000013_pt1 | contig 241374 bp, 251 predicted proteins | sample LL1510_MetaG_FD_177993 | JGI IMG/M metagenome (GOLD analysis project Ga0214923, IMG submission 177993) | Freshwater microbial communities from Lake Lanier, Atlanta, Georgia, United States - LL-1510 | ecosystem: Environmental > Aquatic > Freshwater > Lake | place: USA: Georgia | collected... | reverse complement strand
TTTTACCTTTCTTTTTTCTTCCTCTTTTGCTTTTCTTTCTTCTTCCTCTTTTACCTTTCTTTTTTCTTCCTCTTTTGCTTTTCTTTCTTCTTCCTCTTTTGCTTTTCTTTCCTCTTCCTCTTTTACCTTTCTTTTTTCTTCCTCTTTTGCTTTTCTTTCCTCTTCCTCTTTTACCTTTCTTTTTTCTTCCTCTTTTGCTTTTCTTTCTTCTTCCTCTTTTACCTTTCTTTTTTCTTCCTCTTTTGCTTTTCTTTCTTCTTCCTCTTTTGCCTTTGCCTTTCTTTCCTCTTCCTCTTTTGCCTTTCTTTTTTCTTCCTCTTTTGCTTTTCTTTCTTCTTCCTCTTCTGCTTTTCTTTGTTTTTCTATTTCTTCTGCTTTTCTTTGTCTTTCATCTTCTTTTTGTCTTTCTGCTTCTTTTTGTCTTTCCACTTCCTCTTTTTGTCTTTCTGCTTCTTTTTGTCTTCGTTCATCTTCTTTTTGTCTTTCTTCTTTTTGTCTTCGTTCATCTTCTTTTTGTCTTCGTTCATCTTCTTTTTGTCTTCGTTCATCTTCTTTTTGTCTTCGTTCATCTTCTTTTTGTCTTCTTTCATTTTCTTTTTGTCTTTCTACTTCTTTTTGTCTTTCTACTTCTTTTTGTCTTTCTGCTTCTTTTTCTTCTGGTTTAATGAATAATTTGTCAAGATATTTGAAATATTGATCATTAATTTCTTCATCTTCATCTTCATCTTCATCTTCATCTTCATCTATGAATAATATTCGTTTTTTTGGTAAACGCGTCAAATTCGACAATGATATTTTAGACAAAGAACGTTTTTTATTTTGATTTTTCGATTTTATTTTTAAAGATTTTCTTCGCGACTTTCTTGTAAGTTTATTACTTTTTTTTTTCATTTATTATTTGTAAAAAAATAATATGTTTGTTTATTTTTTTACATTCGTGTTCAGTTTGTAAAGTGTTAATAATTAAAAACATGGATGAAAAGTGAAATTAATATATTCAAACAACTGTTTACATATTTCATCATGGAAATTTTTTCTATCAATTGTTTTTAAAATAGAAAAATCTTCTTTTTTACAAGGATGTTTATGACGAAGAAGCAATTGGTAAAGAATATATTGAGTATTTATGAAATTCTTACGATCTAAATGTTTAAACAATTTATCGTATGCATCTGTGATTACATCAAAATCATTCAACAATTTGTCTTCAATATAAGAAATATCATCTGGTTTTATTCCTGTTAAATTATAATGTATCAAATTTACATTTTCATAATGCTTTGTGTATCCCAAATCCTTTAAAAAAATAGAAATATGCTCTTTAGTTACGTTTTTAAACTTTTCTTTCTTGTTTGTTATAGAAGGATCTACAATGTAATGTAATTCAAGTTGTTTTTCAATATCATTATAAACTTGTTGTTGAATAGTGCTATTTTGTTTACCTTGATATTGATTGATACAGTCACGAAAGTGAATTTTACGATCATAAATATACTTTGAAGAGATATTGACTCGATTTATATCTTTATAAGAAGTGACATTTTTTAATATAAATTGTTGTGCCGAGCAATTCAAACAAATATATACGTTTCCTTCTTGTATTTCAAAATCTTTGGAGTTGTTGCAATTTTTACATACTATTTTGTCTTTTTTATCACATATGAAATTAAAATTATAGTTAATCTGAACATATTTATTTGCTATTTCAAGATATAAAGAGATTAAAACATCTTTTTCTTTATTGTGTTTTACTGATTTACCGATAAAGTTTATTTTCTGTGGTTTTTTCAAAATGGCTTTATACTTTTCTAAAATTTCTGCTGTTTCTAAAACATAAAAGTTTTTTAATTTATTTGTTTCAATGTCATTGATATGTTCACTCAAATCTTTGATACTTTTATCAATGAATGTTTTTACCTTTTCTGGTATAGTCTCGATTAAAAGACTATTTTGCAATTCAAGTTTTTTTTCTTTATAATCATTAAGTTTTTGAGTTTCATCATGAAAATTTTGTAAAATTCTGTTATTAATATCTAAAATATCGATATCGGTATACATTTTAAAAATAAAAATTCTTTTTAAAATTACATTTATCTATATAGATACAATTATTTTATTTATATACTGAGAACATTTTTGTAAACAATCACATTGACCTATATCTTTCAATCCGTAATGATAACTCAAGTCACTTTTTACATGTAATATATGGACGGTTGAAAGACTTTTATAATCTGTTATCGAACAACCTATGAAAATAATAAATCAAAGTAATTTAAACCATAAAATACATTTTCTTACCTATAATATTCAAAATGTGAACTTTTTTCAGATTACTTACATCCGTTATTTTTTTACATCCTCGAATATTTAAAAAAACAGCATTACCAAGACTGCTCACATTCGTCAAGTTTTCACAACAAGATAATGTTAATATTTTGATATTTTTCAAACAAGTAACGTCTGTTAGTAGAGGACAGTTTGAAATATTTAACACTGTGATTTTACTCAATGATTGTACGTCATCAAGTAATGAACAATGAAGTAAGTTCAAATATTTACAGTTTCCGAGACTCGATACGTCCTTCACTTTGACACATCCTTTTAAATTCAATGCTTTGACTTTTGAAAGAGAAGAAACATCTTGAACATGGAAACAATTTGTTAAATCCAAGAAATAAACTTCTGACAATGATGATACATCTCTAATATTTGTATTTGCCAAGTGTAGAAATTTGACTTTTCCGAGGTGTGAAAAATCAAAGATATTTTTACAATAGGATAGATTTAAATCATGGACTGCTCCCAAAGTTGATACATCTCGTATTTGCATACATCTTGTCAAGTTGAGGACTTCATTCTTTCCAAGATTTGAAACGTCTGAAATCCCCGAGCATTTTGTTAAATTTAAATTTTCAACATTTCCAAGGGTTGAAACGTCTTCAATGAGATAGCATTCGGATAAATTTAAAACTTTATTTCTTCCAAGATTAGTTACATTTTCGAGTCCGTAACACCGAGTTAAGTTTAAATTTTCTACATTTCCGAGCATAGAAACATTTGTAATATTAAAGCATCCACTTAGATTCAAGATTTTCACATTACCAAGTGCAGATACATCTGTTATTTTGAAGCAACCACTTAAATTTAAGTATTTTACATTTCGAAGTGCAGAGACATTTGTTACTCTCCAGCAATATGATAGATTTAAATTTTCAATACTTTTTAGATCAGACACGTTTTTCACGTTGGAACAAAAGGATAAATTCAAATTCTTGATTTTACCGTAACCGAGACTTGAAACATCTGTTAATAAACATTTTGATAAATTAACAGTTTCAATGTTTTTCAACATTTCATATTTGATGAAACCACAATGTCCATGTAGATTAGCACTTTTTACATGTTTGAAGTGAGGTAAATAAAACTTTTCATTGCAAGACCTTGTATTATATGCCTTTTTTCCTGATGATAAACAAATATTTTAGCATTAATTGAATATAATATAAATAATCTTTTAATTTTACCAAATAATGCAATCGAAGTTTGGTTTGTTAAATAAAGTCCTGTTGGAACTATTTGATAATATATTTTTCTCGATGTATGTCGAAATGCAAATAGATCCGTCAAAGATAGATATTTGATTATTTCGCCAATCATTTCTAATGGTAGATCATTAATAATCTGCGAATTAATTATAAAATATTATAATTAATTGATACTTATATTCATTTTCATTTAGTTTACCTTGTAGTATAAACGAGACCTTTTTCTTGGACGTAAATTCATTTTTTTTAATTATGTAAATTAATTGTCAACTACTATACCCAAAACAGTTTTAGTTGACAATTATACATAGAAATCAACCAGATATAGAAGTCAATCCAAAATTTACACAGACTGCTAAGTCTAACCTTGAAATAAAGATTCTAAAACCGGCGTTTTAAATCTTAAAGGGTGTAAATATTGAATATAACAACCAAATGCCTCGAAAAGTATTGTTACTCCGATACTACACTAAAAAAGATGATTTCTGTAATTTTTACTTACCAAAGACAGTAATAAAAAAAATTAAAGATAAATTTCCAGAAAGAAATTCAATAATAGATAGAAAGTTTACGAATGCTGATAGATATGATGAAGTTTTGATAGAATTCTTTGAAACAAATATATCAACATTTCCTGAAATTTATATTGATGAGATTAGAGATAACTTGTTTGATACAAATTCATATAGTATTGTTTTGAATCGTTGTAATGCAGAATATATTTTACCAAATTCATACACATGAAAATATAATATCTGGTTTTGTGTTCATAAATTCAAAAAAATCTTTATTTGTTATATAATTTTCATTTAAACATAATTCTACCAAATTCGGAAAATAATGACTAAATACAACAAGATTGGAAATAATAGAATCAGGAACAATTAAGTGAGTCAATTTGGTATTATACAAACTCAATACATTGATAAAATCATCATTTATTGCAGAAATTATATTAAAAATGGTCAATACTTGAAGATTTGAACAATTTTGAGCTAATTGAATCATTGTTGACTTTTCAATACTTATATTCTCAGAATAAATCCCAAAAGTTAAAGAAGTTAAGTTTTTGCCTTTTTTTGCTATTTCAAGTATTGTTTCATCATTATAGAAACAATGTTTGAAATTCAATACTTCCAGTAAAGGACAATTATTTACTATACTCATTATTGATGCACCTGTGCATTTAGTTTCAATACACTGAAAAGTTCGAAGATTTTTTAAAGTTGATACTAAATAAAGCGATGCATCGCTTATATTATGATTGTAGGATATATCAACATGTTGTAGATTTTTACTCATTGAAAACAACGCGTGGAATCCATAGTCTGTTAAAAAAAGAGAATCTGATATTTTGATTTTTTCTAAATATTTAGATTTGGAAAGAAGAACGAGAGTTTCATCATTATCTATTGACGCACATCCGCAACTTTGAATATACAATTCCTTTAAAAATTTACATCTTTTGATTACATTGGATATCCCATAATCATACATTATATGATTTGAATAACAACAACCATATACTTGAAGACTTTGCAAAAGAGGAAGATATTTAGCAATAGTTTCTAATGTATCATCTACTGTTCGTTGATTTACTACTGTAAAACGAATATTTATTAAAATACCCTTACAACAATGACCTAACATTTGGATGAATAAATAATTTAATTTATCACAATTCAATGTAATACACTTTGTTTTATGGGATATAATTAACAAAAGTGCAGAAATGTGATATTGATGTAAAATATTCCACTCGGCTGAAGTTAAAATTACATTTGTTAAAAATTTACTTTGTTTTGCAATTAACGCTATATTTTCAAACGATGAAAACATATTTGTTTGTATTGTTGATAGTGATATCTTTCTTTTCAAAAGCCATTTTTCTAAAATTGTCGTGTTATTTTCATTCCATAATTGATTATCATTTATACTTTCATGTTGCAGATATTTCAGAAATATTGTTCTGTGATATTTATTTACACACGCTGTGTCATAATTACCTATATCGATTAAACTCAAGTAATGACAGCAACTCCAAAATAATTCAATCGGTAAATTAGTAATCATATTTTATTATTAAAAACAAAGAATCTATAAATAAATGAAAATTTTAGTGACTGGAGGTGCTGGATTTATCGGACATCATTTGATTAAATCTTTGAAAGAAATCTACAACAATAAAGTTATAATTTATAGTTTGGATAATTATTCAAGTGGTAAAGAAACAAATCATGTCGATGATGTCCATTATGTTAAAGGTAATACGTGGGACATTTTGCAAAATAACGAATTACTTGACTTTGAACCAAATTTTGTTTATCATTTCGGAGAATTTTCCAGAATTTTTTTGTCTTTTGCAAAAGTGAATGAGACTTTTCATTCCAATACAGTTGGAACACAACAAGTTTTAGAGTACTGCGTTTCAAAAAAAGCAAAATTAATATATAGTGGATCATCTGCGATTTTTGGTAATAATAAAGAAGATCAGCATTTGAATCCTTATAGTTGGACGAAGGCTAAAAACATTGAATTAATTGAGAATTATCATAATTGGTTTGGTTTAGAATATGCTATTTGTTATTTTTACAATGTATTTGGTGGAAAACAGATTGTTGAAGGTGAATATGCAACTGTTATTGGTATTTTTGAAAATCAGTATAGAAAAAAGGAACCGTTAACTGTCGTCTTTCCAGGGACACAAAAACGTTGTTTTACACATATTGATGATATTGTTCGTGGTATTTTATTAGTTGGAGAACAAGGTGAAGGTGATGAATATTTCCTTGGTTCAGGTGAAAGTTTTTCTATATTAGAAATCGCTCAAATGTTCAAAAGTAAATATTGTTTGATTGCAGAGCGAAAAGGTGAACGAAAGGACTCGGAAATAAAAAAAGGAAAAATTGGTGAACTGAATTGGAAAGCAGAAATATCTATTAAAAATTACATTGAAAACTTGATTAAAATTTAATATATTTATTTTATACACAATTTTGTATAAAATAATTATTTTTTACAATGTAACTGAAATATTTGGACAATTTACACCTGCACTACAATTTTCATACACACCGCTACCATATACTTTATAATTAGTATTGTATGTTCCTTTTCTCACAGTATTATTTTTCAAATTAAAAATATCATTTTCAGTAAGACATTGATTACCAATACATAATTGACCACCAACAATAAAATTTTTATTTGTTGTAAAACCTTCTGAATTATCAGCATATAAAGATGTATATGTTGGCTTGTTATCGTCATGCCATCCAATATATGATTTTCTACTTCCATCTGGTCTATTGAAATTTATATATCCTGCTCTTGTTGCAGTTGTATCACCACTATTTAATGAAACTGAACCAACTCCTGTATTAGTGGCTGAAACTTTCACTGTGCTTGATAAAGATCCTATAACAGAAACATCATCCCACATTCTTACTTTTCTTACACCACCACCACTTCTATTACCAACTATCATTAATGCTTGTTCATTAGTAGTATTATTGCAGATTTCTGATGTATTTGTCTCATTATCGGGTTTTCCTTTGTAAGTATCTTGTGTCAACCAAATACTACCTAATTTTGCTTCACCCGTACTTGATAATGGTCCATTAACAGTAACATCATCCCACATCTTTACTTTTCTCACACCACCACCACTTTTATTACCAACTATCATTAAAGCCTTTTCATTAGTAGTATTATTGCAGATTTCTGATGTATTTGTATCATTATCGGGTTTTCCTTTCCAAGTATCCTGTGTCAACCAAATACTACCTAATTTTGCTTCACCCGTGCTTGTGATTGATGTTCTACCGTTGTCAAAATTAGTACCATTAATAAAAATATTATTAGAAGTAAAAAGATTAAATTGACATATATTTATACAACAACCACCTGTAAAATTTGATAAAAATACTATTCTATATAACGAATATGCCGTTGTTATAGGATTTGAAACATTGTATAGATTTATTGCAGATGAAGGTTGACTGGTAAGTGATTTTGTATCAATTAATACCCAGTTTATTGTTGAACTTGTGGGTAAATCGTTTGAACCTAAAATAACCCATGTTTGTGGATGTCTATTTATCAAACCACCGTCTGAACGATTACAAATTTCATATGCTTGTAAAATAAATTTATAAGGAAATTGAACTTGTAACCATTCACCTTTATATGTTCCTGTAATTACAGAACCTGTATACGGTGTTAAATTCGTTGGGTATACTCCTGCTTGGGAATGCCAATAATTTGTTGTTGTTCCATTAAAAGCTTTGTAAGCATCATAATTACCTAAAGAATCTGTATATACACTGGATGCACCAAAATTATATCCATTTGAATTTGTATTTGATGTATAAGGCGCACCTTCATATACTATTTTTTTTAAATTACCATAAATTGAAATATTGTTAGAATTATTATTTAATAGTAGAGATGAATTTGTATTCCAAGAAGCATCATCATTGTTTCGAGGAATGATATTTAAACTTTTTCTACCATCATTTGGTGCATACATACCCCATTTATTTAAATTTATACCTGATGTAGAATTACCATTTATTATTAAAGGATATTGTGATGGATCGTTGATATCTATATTACCTGCTGTAACTTTCATACTTTGTGTTTGTGAACAAGAACCAATAGGACCTTGAGGACCTATTGCACCTTGAGGACCTTGAATACCTTGAATACCTTGAGGACCGATTGGACCAATAGGACCGATTGCACCCTGAAGACCTATCGCACCTTGAGGACCTATTGCACCCTGAGGACCTATCGCACCCTGAGGACCTTGAAGACCTTGTGGACCTTGTGGACCGATAGCACCTTGAGGTCCTCTATTATCCATCCATGCAGACCATGTATTATTGTCAATTTCATAACGAATTTTTGAAAAAGCATTCGTATTTTGTTGAGTATCGTATACGATTTGTACACATTTTGAGGAAACAAATGTTTGAAGATAAACAATTCTGTCTGGAGTTGAAGAACTAAAAGGTGTATTTATATTAGTATTATACTTAGTTTCATATATAAATTGATTTTTACCATTGGTTTGCAATCTATATCCTGCAGGATTAAGATTATCATTTGAAGTACTTTCGGACGTTAGAAAATTTCCCATTTTATTATGTAAAAGAAAATTATTTACGAAATAAATTATGATAATTTTATATTTTATACACGATATTGTATAAAATATTAAAAACATGTTTTTTTATGTCTATTAAATGTATCTATTCTTGAATAACTTTTTTGACATATATCACATGAATAAGTAATGTCATTTGTTTTATTCATTTTTCTCTTTGAATTAAGTTGTGTTCGTGAACACGTTTTACAATTATTACAATAACCATCTTTCATGTAGAAATGAATTGTAAATTCTGATATTGGTTGAACAGTTTTGCATTTCATACATTCTTTTTCTTTCAATTCATTTTCTCTTATTTTTTGCATCTTATTTTCTTTATAACGTAGTTTTGCTTCTTTTTCACATTGTTTACATGTTGTGTGAAATCCATCCTTTTTTGAACTATCTTTGTTGAATTCTTTGTATGTTTTTGTAATTAAACATTTATTGCATTTTTTCGTTTCTTCTTCTGTATAAATTATTTCTACACTATCTACGCTATTAATGTCATTATCTTCATTAACATTTACTTCATTTTCAATTTCGTAGATATTTTCATTATTACTATCACCATCGTCTTTATTTGAAAAATCTTTTTTACTATCAACAATTATATCCTCTAATTTTGTAAAAGTTTCATATTCTATTCCAAATTCTTTACACTTTTCTTCTACAAAGTTTATAATAGTTTGTTCTGAAATATCTACAATCCATTCCTCGCCATGTGATTTAATATTATTTTTAAACTTCACTTTAACCATATTTTCTATTAATTTATACTCAGATGTGAAGAGAATATATAAAAATTGTGGATCAAAATAAGTATTGTAACTGCTTTTTCTACTATTCAAATTAATTGAAGTGCCAATTTTCTTTTCATTTCTGACATTCACGTTTTCAAGAATATAAAAACATTTACCTTTTCGTAACTTGTGAACTCTTCTTTTATATAAAATTCTATTATGATTTTCTTGTAGTTTAACGTATTCTTCCTTTGCATTTATTAATCGCTTGCTCGTATCTGTGAGTTGTTGTTTAATAATTGAATTTTCTTCTGCGATGGTTTCTTGTATTAATTCCTCTAATTTTATATAATAGTCGTGTATTTCATCCGCCTTCTTTGTGCTGGCTTTTAAACAAAATTTTTTAAACGTGTTTACAGTTAATAATATTATTTCTTTATTATGACCTCCACGCATTTCATTTTGTTTTACTGCGACCTCCGTAGCAAAACTTTGAACCTTATAATCAATGTCAGTATTTTCTGGTGGTTTTATATTTTTTGCTACGGCAACCTCCGTAGCAAAACTTTGAACCTTATAATCAATGTCAAAATTGAAATTTTTTTCTAATACTTTTTTAGCATCATTTTTCCTACAAAATCCTGTCCATTTCCACACATTATCAAAGTCAATAATAAAGTCTTTTTTATTGTCGTGATTTAAATAGCAAAAAAAACTCGCTAAAAAAAGTTGTTGTTGTGTTTCAGTGAAATTTTTTTCAATCTTACTTATCAATGTGTTTTGATAATCTTTACTTAACTTAGTTATTGGATTGCGTTCCAAAAGTTCTTGTTGTCATTGTTTGATTTTTTCAAAATTTTGGACGAGAAAAAATCAATTTTTATACAAAAAAACATATAAATATATATCGAAAAATTCCTTTAATACACAATATATATTTTTTTGATTAAAATTTTATTTTCTTGTTTTTAATAAAAAAAATGGCTTTAACATCCTCTAATGTAACTTCTGGTTTTATTGATTTGGCAACATTCGACGAAATCGAAAAATATTTGTATGGTGGCTCTGATGCTACCGCTTACTTTGTTCGCGAGACTCGTAAATCGACATGGTTCACGCAAGTGCCGGTCGTTCTTAGCCGTGCCTCTGGTACACCTGCTTTTAACCAAGACTGGTCAGTCTCTATTTCCAGAGCTGGTGATTATCTTCTTCAAACATGGCTCCGTCTAACCACTCCTTCAGTGACTCTAACATCTGCTGCTGGAGTTGGTGGAAAATCTCTTCGCTGGACAAGAAACTTGATGCATAGTATTATTCAAGAATGTAACGTAACCTTCAATGATTTGGTTGCTGCCAGATTTGATAACTATCACTTGGATTTTTGGGCTGCCTTCACTGTCCCTGCTTCCAAGAGAAATGGATATGACAATATGGTTGGAAACGTCAGTGATTTGATTGACCCCACTCCTGCTGGATTTGCTATTCCTTCTTACACTTTGAACTTGCCTCTTCCCTTCTTCTATGGACGTGATAGCGGTGTTTCTCTACCCACTGCTGCTCTTCCTTACAATGAAATGAGAATCAACTTTACTTTCCGTGACTGGAACCAATTGTTGATTGTTTCTACTGATGATGAAGCCTCTAACAGTGTTGCTCCTACTGCTGACCAAATTGGCGGAGCTCCCGTTTTGGGATCTTGCCAAGTTTGGGCGAACTACGCCATTGTTTCCAACGATGAGAGAAAACGTATGGCTTGTGCTCCCAGAGACATACTCATTGAACAGGTGCAGACAGCTCCAAGACAATCCTTCACTCCTGCTACAAACGCTGCTCAATCTTTTGATATTCGTTTCTCCCACGCTATCAAGGTTTTGTTCTTTTCCGTTCGTAACACTACTTGCAGATCTGAATGGTCTAACTACTCTACTGCTTCTCCTACTGTCAGATCTACTACTGATGGTCCCGTTATCTCTTTCTACCCTGAAACTGGAGCTGCTGACCCCATCCTTCAAACTTCTCTAATCTATGAAAACACCAACAGATTGTCTCAAATGGGATCCGACTACTTTTCTTTGGTCAACCCTTGGTTCCATGCTCCTACTATCCCTGACAAGATTGGTTTCCACAGTTACAGTTACAGTTTGGACTTCATGACTTTGGATCCTCTAGGATCAACCAACTACGGAAAGTTAACAAACGTTAGCATTGTCCCTGAAGCTTCTTCCACTGCCGTTGCTGCTGCTTCGGGAGGAGGAGCTACTGGTTCTGGATACTATGCTGCTCAAACTTACGAATTTATTGTTACTTGCATTAACAACAATATCATTCGTGTCTCAGGAGGTAAACACCAAGGCGTGCCTCCAACAGTCAGCTGCTATAAAAGATGTGATAATTCTTTTATGGAAAAACAGTGTAAATTATCACCACTTATGTGTATATAACTGGCTAGTCCACTAACTATCGTGGGCAAAACTATCAAATTGCGGGAAACCCCTTAGAGCTTTTGAATACTACCATAGGATAGAAATATACCTATTGGAACCAAGCGTAATGGCGTGGGCATAGTAAAAATTTCAAAAGATTGGGCAATCTGCAGCCAAGTTCTAAACCAGTATTGGTAGAATGCAGTTCAACGACTAAATGGTAGTTGGGAAATTTATTTAAATTTTCTTAAGATATAGTCTACTCCTTTATGAAAGTAAAGGTATTCTTTCGGTATGTTAGCAATAACATACTGAAATGACAGGAAAAACCGGCCCTTGGCTTTCCTGTACTTTGAGGGAGTCCCAGCGCCCTCACTTTCATTGTTTTACAAATTCAAACATTTTTATACAACATTGTATAAAAATTGATTTAATATTCATAATTTTTTCAATTATTCATACTCATGAAAAAAGCACGTATTTATAAAATAATTAATACTAAAACTATTGATATTTATATTGGTTCTACTATTCAAAATCTCGAAAAAAGATTTAATGCACATAGAAGTAATGCCAAACAAAATAAAAATGGAAAACTATATGATTGTATTCGAGAACATGGTGTTGAAAATTTTTCTATTGAACTAATAGAAGAATTTGAAATCGAAAAAATTGAAGAAATTGGTATTAGAGAAAGAAAACACTATACTGAACTAAATCCTACATTGAATATGAAAATTCCAAACATTGTATTACATAGAAATGTTGGATGTATATATAAGTTATTTTATACATTAGATAATTCTCAATTTTATGTTGGTTCTACAGTTAAAAATATTTCTCAAAGATTAAATGACCATCAATCTGCATCAATGAAAGGAAAAACACCTTTATATACGTATATGAAAGAAAAAGGTCGAGATAATTTTTCCGTTGAACTTGTTGAAGATAATATAGAAAATGAAAATCTTATTATTAGAGAAAATTATTGGATAAATGAACTAAAACCTCCTCTAAATAAAAATATTTTTTTAACAAGAACTGAAAAGGAAAGAGATAAGGCTAAATATGAAAAAAATAAAGAAATTATCAAGAAACGAGTTAATGATAGACGAAAACTTAAAAGAGATGAGATAAATGCACAAAAAAGAGAGCATTATGAAAAAAATAAAGAAAGTATTTTGGCAAAACAAAAAACTCAAGAATATAAAGATCGGGCAAATAATTTAAGACGTGAAAGACGAGCTAAACAAAAATTGGAACTATAAAAATAATTTTTATATTTAAAATTTTAATCGATTTCTACATACGAACATGAACTCTTTACATCCTGAAATATACAATATTTTCAAAGAAAAAAATTGTGAATTAACTTATTTTGTGAAAAAAAGTGAAAAATTAAAATATATATGTGCTTGTAATATTGAAAAAGAAAAACTATTCAAAGATTTTATCATAAGAGGATGTAGAACCCGTAGAGAAAAAAAATTCAAAGAAAAACCCACCGAATGCGATTTTATAGATGAAAAAAATGGAGAAATTTGGAGACCAATTATTGGTGGATGGATTTCTAATTTTGGAAATGCTAAAAATGCATTGGGTAAATTATTAACATTATGCCCTGAAAAATATAGATATCACATTAATGGACTTAATCAATATGCATCTCGTTTAGTTGCAGTTGCTTTTGAAATAGAGAATTTTGATAAATTGTCTGATCCATCTTTTGTGATATCTCATATTGATGGTAATCCAGCAAATAATAACGTGAAAAATCTTATTGTTAATAGTAAAAGTGATGTAAACAGTAAAAACGGTATGAAATCTCGACAAAGTGATAATTTGAATAAAAAAGTAAGAAATGTTTTACAATATACTTTGGATGGAGAATTTATTAAGGAATATCATTCAATCGCAGAAGCAAGTCGACAAACTGGAGAACATGAACATGCGATTCGTGAAGTTTCACAAGGAAAACGTAATTCAAAAGCAAAATATAAGTGGAGTTTTAAGAATGATGAGGAAAGTAAAGAATTCTCCTTGAAATATAAAAGTAAATAAATATAATTAGACCTTGTTTTGTCGTTCAACACATTTTAAACATTTTTATACAAACATTGTATAAAAATTAAATTTTATGACCTACATTGCAACTGTAATTCTAAATACTTTTTTTCGAGTTCATTATATTTTTCAACTTGTTTATTATATTTTTCAACTTGTTTATTATATTTCAATTTATAATCGTTATCTTCTTATTTCTGTAAACTTCCAAAAATATTTTTATTCATTGTGCTTGTATTTGGTAAGGAATGTCCAAATAAAATCATGTAAATTAATATAATAGATGCCAACAAAATACTAAAATCTTCGTTAAATTGCATATTTACGTTCGCGAAAAACATAATTGCATATAATATTAATCCTATCACTGTAGAATGAAGTAACATTACTAAACCTCTTTCTTGCATTTTTATTTTTGACAAGATTAAAATAAATATTTTATATAATAAATGGAAAAACGAACAATAGTAATTATAGTAATAGTTGTTCTTTTACTTTCTGGAGCAATAAAATTATTATTTACTCCAACAGTTACTATTCCTGCGACCAAAGTTCAACACATGATAAGAAGCACAGATACTGGATCCACGTTTAAAAATATTCTAATGGCAGATGATGCTGGAAATTTAGATGTTACTGCAATAGACGATTTACCTTTTAAAATTAAGACTTCTGGTGATATTTTTGGTAACTCAGTGACTGGTAATTCAATAGTTTCTAATGGCACTGCGAAAATGGGTGGTATAAATTTAACCAATAATACATGGAAAGATACAGCCAATGCAACAACATCAGAAATATGTAATGATACAAATAGTTACAAAACCTTGATGATAATTGGAAATAGTAGTGGAGGTGCAAATCGCAAAGTTTCTATTTGGGATCAACTTACAGTCAATGGAACTTTTTGTATTGGAAATACGTGTATTAATGAAGATGACTTGAAAAAAGTGAAAAATAATAGTTTTCCAAGTATAAGCACCAATGAAGTTATTGTAAGAAGCACAAGTAATCAAAATGATTATACAAAAATGACACAAAATCTTGGTGGAAATTTGTCACTGACTTCTGGATTTAATGGTAATGCGAATATTAATTACTATTTAAATGGTGATCCCAATATTCAAATTCAAGGTAAAAGAGCTGTTACGACTGGAACGAATATCAATGTAAATAATATTTTTTCCACAAATGACGGTTATTTACATAATCGCTCAGACTTTCAGCAAAGAAACGGAGTTTGGTTTGGATTATAAATTTTATAAGTGAAAAAACTTATAAAATTGATTGATATAAACTTTTTTTTCAAAAAATATCAAAATGTTTGAAGAATTAAATAATGATGTTTTGAAAGAAGTTATGACTTTTTTGGATAAAAATCAATATCAAATACTGACTGAAATTAATAAATTCTTCCACAATTTCATGTCTTTTTATAAAATTCAAATACCTTCAAAAAAGTATTTACTATCATCTATTGATTGCTTTGAATGGGCAGTAAATCATGGTTTTACCCAGAATAATATATATAAAACAATCATTAGACAAAGTGACAATCCAATTGAATTATTAAATCATGTTTACACAGATGAAACGCAAAAACTTTTAACAACCAACGTATTATTTACTGCATTAAAAACAAAAAATTACCAAATTTTAAGTTGGTTAAAATCTCACTATTGTTCTTATTCAGTTAGACTTTTTTCTATATATTATAGATTAGATATGGAACATATTGATTGGGTAAAAAATGAGTTAATTTGGAATCCATATCAATTAGAGGAATTATTCAAAGCAAAAAATATAAAGGCTGTAAAATGGGCTTGTATGAATTATGCACAATTGAGAGAATTTTTCTTTTTATACGCAATCGAATTCGAACAAATGGATTTGATTAAATGGGGTATCGCAAAAAAGTTCAAGTTAGAAAGCGAAGTTATGGCAACTGCAGTAAAAAAAGGAAATATAAATATCTGTAGAATGCTTCTTATGTATAAGTGTAAAGTAGATGAAGAATCATTGTATTATGCAGTCGAAAGCAATAATTTCGAAATGGTGAAATGGTGTATTAAAAACTACTTTCCGTCTAATGCTTATGCATGTGCAGAAGCAGCATCTAATAATAATTTAGACATGTTAAAGTATTTACGAAAGCATAATGTTGATTGGGATGTTAATACTTTTATTGAAGCTAAAAGACATCCTCTTATTTTTCGATATGTTGTAGAGAATGGTTGTCCACAACATTAAATTGCTGTATTAAAAATCCAATCATTAAACCAATAAAAAATTCACCTAAATCGACAAATAAATTTTTATCTTTATAATTAATCAATTGATATACGATGAATATAGGAATAATCCAATTGTATTCGATAGCAATCATTCCGAAAAAAAAATGCCAAAAAGAATTCCATCCATCTGTCCACAATTCTCTTGGTTTTGTGTTAATTGTATAGTTCATTTTTTATATACAAATATCTTTTTTTTTATACATTACTTTACTTTAACGACTTCTTTACAGACTTTTTTGGAGATTTTTTGACAGACTTTTTTACAGACTTCTTTGAAGATTTCTTCACAGACTTCTTTGGAGATTTTTTGACAGACTTCTTCGATTTACTTTTTTTCTTATCCATTGACATTAGTAAATACTTTTGCTTTCTTGCGTTTTCTTTTGTTGTACACTTTGCATGAACTTTTTTAGTGCTTTTATTTTTAACTGAATAACAGTGTTTATTTTTAACTTTTCTCACGACGTAAGGCATTTTTTTTATTATAAATAAGAAATTTTTTTTTTACAAATAAATGAGCAACGCAAACTCTTTTAGTAACAGTAGATTTGCAGGTACGAAAAACGTATCAGAAAAAAAAATTTTAAAAGTAGAACAATTAATCTATAATTTTAATTTGAGTGTTGGAGACTACAAATGGTCTGCAAATACAAATGATTTTGAAGGATGGTTGAAATGTGACGGTAGATCTCTTTTAAAAAGTGATTACCCAGATTTGTATACTGTAATTAGTGGTAGTTTTGGATCGAATTCGACACATTTTAATTTACCTGACATGAATGGAAGAGTGTTAGGACAAATTGGGCGAACAAATAATTCTTATGACGATCTTCATGAATTAGGAGATTCAGTGGGTGTAGAAAATGTAACATTAACTGCATCTCAAATTCCAAGTCATTCTCATAATGGAACAACAAATACAAGTGTCACAGGTATTACAAGTAATGGAACTACAGCTTCTAATACTACGGGAATTTCATTAAGCACTGTTGGTGGTCATACCCATACATATCAAGATGCTTACTTTGCAGAAAATATTGGGACAAATAATGGTATTTATGGAACAACAGCAGGTACAGATTCAGATAACCAGTTTTTGTGGAGAAATGCAGCTGGAGGAAACTCAACAACACCTCAAGATTTAAATACTTCTACCGCAGGATCACATACACACTCAGTTACAGATTCTGGACATACTCATTCATTTACAGCAAATATAACTGATCCATCACACAGTCATTCCTTTACAACACAAAACACTGGTGGAGGTCAAAGTCATTCTATCATGCAACCAACATTATTTGGAGGTAATTTATTCATCTATGCAAATAAAAAGTAAATATATTTATATTATCATTGGCACAATTAAATCATTCAATATTTTATCAAAATCTAATATATTCAAAGAACACAACAATAACAATTCTTCTTCATCTTTTGTTTCTTCTTTTTCTTGATTCAAAGTAGTATAATAAAGCAATTCCTCTGACTTTTCAAACTGTCTTTTGGAATTTACTAAATCATAATACTTCTGTCCTACTTTATTATGTTGAAGAATAAACTGTTTACAAGTTATTGACTTTCGTTTATCAATTATTGTTTGGTCATCCGATCCATTGAGTAATAATATAAGCAAGATTGGATCCTCCTCGAAATTATCTTTATCCACGTTGTTTTGCAAATGTTTCAACAGAGTCTCTTGAATATTGGCACCACGTTTGATTAAATGTTCAAGAATCATAGGTTCTTGAGCGAAATCACAAGGTAATAAAATGTGCAAATTATCGTCCACTTCCACTTCAGCCACTTCATTTATGTCTTTTCCATAATCGAGTAATAAATTGATAATACTCAATTGAGCATCAGGGTTAGGAAAATATTCAATTTTTTCGTCTATATTGATAAAATGATGTAAAGTTGCTTGTTCATCTTTACCAATATTGTATTTCATCAAAGTGCTGAGCATTTCAATACTTGAAGACGTTTTTAAAGGATGGCGTAATCCTATCCCCAATTTCTTTGAAAGTAATATTTCGACGCAGTTCACACTATCCATTAGTATTAGACATTCAAAAAAGGATAAACACCGAGAAAATCTAAAGTTATCTTCATCAACTTTTATAAAAAAAGTTAGATTAATAAGAGATAAAAAAAGAATTCTTACCAAAGTTACAATGAAAACAATCATCATTATGTTCAATTTCATCAGTATATTTATCCAAAATAGCAGAACCAGATTTAGTTAATATACGAAAAGAAGAGTTTAATAATTTTTCCAATTGAGCTTCTGAACATTTTTTTATAATTGTTTCTACAACTATCCAGTGTTTTTGTATCAGTATCTGATAGAGTAAGAAACTATCACATATAATTTCATCAATTGTCATTTGGAAAGTGACTTGATATAGTTGTTGATATTGAAAAATTTTTGCAGTCTTTGACCATTGCTTTTTTTCTTTCAGATAAGCAATTACACCCGCACCAAGGATACTTGTATTCAATCGAAATCGAAGTGCCTATAAAAAGATGAGATTACATATTATTTTATTTTTAGAAGAATACTTACTATTATCTTTTCTCCTTCATTAATTACATCAAATTTACGTTTGTTGTCCATTGATATTTTTTTTCTACCACCAGTCAGTAACAACAGTCAATAAGTTGACAATTAATTTTATGAGTCAATTCAAATGTTAGATTCTTTAAAAGATAAAGAAGATAATACAATAAATCAAAAATGGCAAATGTATCCCCAACAAGGTTTGTATTTATTGTATAAAAACAGCACTGTATATAAAATAGCAGATGTTTATCCTGAATACATTGTTTTGGATAAAGTTATAACGCATCAAAAATCTTGGAAAATATGTCGATTTACAGACAATGATGTTCGTTTAGGTTATTATAAAGATATTGATGATGATATTCATCCCTATTTAGAAAAAGAATATCAAATGATCTGTGACCAATTTGATAATATATCAAAACAACATTTTGCTTTTTTGAACAAATGCTTTGTTAAAAAAAGAGAATATACTTTATCTTTGGAAAAAATGAAACTTTTTCACGAGAATAATTGCACTTTTAATGCAAAAATTTATATTGTCGGGAAATTAGATTTACCTATTCATATTATTACGCATATTATTAGTTTTAATATTGAATCTATTTGTAACCACATTCATGATATCAAAATGTTACATAAACGTATAAAAAAGATTGAATATCAAATTGATATTGACTTCCCACAATATGACGAATTGTTGGTAAAAAAACAAATCGCTTATCACGTATTACAGGGTAATATTGATGTTTATGAAAAAATCTTGTGTTAGATAAAGTAAAATTTTATATAAAAAATTATATAAAATGTAACTATTCATAATCGTTCTTTTGATGATTTCACCATTTTTTTCACTAAATTATTAAATGTTATTTCGGGTTTCCAACCTAATTGTCTTTTGGCTTTCGAACTGTCACCTATTAGACATTCTATATCCACATCTCGATAAAACTCTTTTTTAACTTCTACTATTACTTGTCTATTTTTATCGTATCCTTTTTCATCTATTCCGTCTCCTTCCCAAACAACATTTATACCGATTTCTCCAAATGCTAATTCTACAAATTCTCGCACACTATGCGTTTCCCCCGTTGCAATTACATAATTTTCTGGTTGTTCACTTTGTAACATTTTATATATTGCTTTTACATAATCTTCTGCGTCTCCCCAATCTCGACGTGCATTCAAATTTCCTAATTGTAATGGTTCACACCCTGATTTATATCTTGCTACATAATTTGATATTTTTTGTGTAACAAAATCAGATCCACGACGTGTTCCTTCATGATTAAATAGTATTGAACTTACTACAAACATTCCATACGCTTTTCGATACAAGTTACAAATTTCCTGTGCTGCCTTTTTTGATATTCCGTAGATACTCACTGGTTCCATTTTGCTTTCTTCATTTAATAATTTTTCTCCATTTGTTTCATTACCATACATCTCTGATGTGCTTGCATGATAGATTTTACATTTCTTTTCTATTCCTACACTTCTGACACTTTGTAGTATATTTAATATCCCCAATGTGTTTACTTCAAATGTGTAATTTCCCAATTCTTCACTTACTTTAACGTGACTTTGTGCTGCGAAATTTACTATATAATCAGGTTTTACTCGATTTATTATTTTTTGTATATTCATTCCATCTGTTAAGTCTCCATAATGTAAGGTGATTTGATTTTTAATTGTATCAATGTTTTGTATATTTGTTGTTGATGATCGTCTTATGATACCATGTATTTTTGTGTATCCTTGACTAAGCAAATAGTCTGCCAAGAAACTTCCATCTTGACCTGTTATTCCTGTTATTAACCATACTTTTTCGTTTTCGTTCATTTAATTATTTAATTGTCTTCTTTTTAGACTTTTTTCTTGAAAAAGAAAGTATTTGTTAATAATAAAATGAATATTGCAATAATAGGTAGTGGTATTTCTGGATTGTATACTGGATATTATTTGAAAAAAAACAAGTCGAATATTAACTTTGATATTTTTGAGAAAAATAATCACATTGGTGGTAGAATTAAAATGATTAAATTTGATGGTATCGATGTTGTTGCTGGTGCTGGTATTGGACGATTCAAAAAAGATAAATTGCTATTGTCTCTTTGCAAAGAATTGAACGTTTTGAAATCAATATATAATGTTGATAAATCTTATACTTTTGAACCATTAAATGTTAATAAAGTTGTTCAATACTTGAAAAAACATTCTCAAAATTACGATCGACACTCATTCACTTTTAAACAATTTGCTATTGATGTTTTAGGTAAAGATTTGTATGAACATTTTATTTTATCTGTTGGAGAGACAGATTATGAAAATGAAGATTTTATTGATGCATTATTTGATTATGGATTTGAACTTTTCAATACAACGAATACTTTTCAAGCATTTAGTATTGATTGGAATAAAATGTTATCTGCTTTTTACAAAGTCTTGAAAAATAATATTAAACTAAACACTCCTGTGAAAAATCTTGTTTTTGACGTGAAATTACAAAAATACATCATCAATAACCAATACTTTTATGATAAAATCGTTTTCGCTACTGAAATCAATACGATTACACGCTTTATTAAATTACCTATTTACAGTAATATTAAATGTCAATCCTTTATTCGATTATATGTAAAATTAGATAATCCTCTTTTGAACTATAAAAGTTTTATTGTTACTGAGAGACCTTTCCAAAAAATAATTGAAATGAATAGAGAAAAATGTATTTACATGATTAGTTATTGTGATAATAAGTTTGTAAATAATTGGAAACGAGTAAAAAATATTAAATTGTATGTAAAAAAACATATCAAGAGTATTTTTAATCAAGATGTAAATGTTATAAAACATCATTTAGTTTTGTGGGAATGTGGAACTCATTTTTATTTACCACTGCATTCTGCATATAAAAACCGTGATGAGTTTTTACTTCAAGCACAAAACCCATATAAAAATGTGTTTATTGTTGGTGAAGCTCTTTCACGTGATCAAGGTTGGTGTGAAGGTGCTATTCATTCTGTTCACAAAATAATAGATTATTTGTAAAAAGAATAATATTTCCGTTTGTTAAAATGATTCAAAAAGATTGTATTGATAAAACTATTAAAATAAAAAGTCCTCGTAGATTTTTAAAGAAACTTTCACCATCTTGTAATTTAACTGAGAAAAATTGTTATAATAATTTTGTAGTAAAAATGCCTGTATATGTTATCAATTGCAATATTCATAAAGAACGTTTAAAAAAATTTAATAAATATGCTTTAAAAGCAGGTGTGAAAGCTTGCAGAGTTCCTTGTATTAAAGGTAAAGAATTTTCAGATGAAATTCTGTGTGATATGGTTGATAGAGGCTTTTTAAAAAAATCCGCTTTCATGGATCCTATTGAAATTAGTATTAATTTGTCTCATTATAATTGTTGGGTTCGATTAGTGAATTCATGTTTGGATTTTGCTTTGATTTTCGAAGATGATGTAAAACTTCATTCTGATTTTATTCATCAAATGAATATTATTTTAAAAGAGTTGCAAAGAAATGATATTAACTTTTCTATTTTACATCTGTTTAATGGAAATTGGAACAGAACTAAATCAAAACTTAAAAAAGTTTTACACATTAATGATAAACTGCAAATTTTGAAAGAAACTGTTTCATATAACGCTGGTGCTGTTGGATATATTATTTCAAAAAAATATGCAAAATTTTTAATTTCAAACTTTTTTCCTATTCGTGATCCAAATGATATATTTATGGGTAATTATCCTACTAAAGGTAATCATTTGACATTATTAAACAAGTTTAATCTGAAAAAAGATTGTTATGAAAGTCCTTTATTTAATATGGATTGTGGAGGTCCAGAAGGAACAGGTAAGTCTACAAGGGTAAATACATTGAAAACAATGAATGAAAAAAGTTGTAAAAGTTGTTAAAAGTAAAATTTAATGTCACTTTCTATAAAAAAATGATATAATATTATACCTACAAAATTATCCAACACAAATTCAGTCTTACACCTTTGCACATTGAAAACGTCGATATTTTTATTTTATTTCCTGAAAATTGATTTACTTTTTCATTAATATATTATTACATTACTTATATGAACTTTATTAAAATGAACCAAACTAACGGATATATCTATGTTAGAAATCATCCATCATATGATGTTGATGATGCGTGTAAAATGGGTAAGGCAATCAATATTCCTGAAAGGGATACACAATATGCTACTGGAGAGATTAAGAGAGGATATTTTGAATCGGTGTTTAAAGTTCCTATTGAAAAAATGGGAATTGTTGAACGTTTATTACAAAACGAGTTTCGTGAATTAAATGTTAAATATGATGCTGGAACTGAATTTTACAATAAAAAAATTATTACTCTTATTGAACCTTATTTAATCACACTTGGTATTAAGTATAAAAAATTAACCAAAGAAGAAATTAGTGATTTAGTAAGATGCAACAGAGTAAAAAAAACTATGAAAAAAATAAATATTAAATCATTAATCCATATACTAAAATCCAAGAGAACAAATAAACAAATTATTTCCTACATACCAAGAAACGACCAAACTATTATTATTGAAAAGTCAGTTATACATTTTCAAAAACATGAGAAAGGTATACTTTCCTTAATGTGTGGTGTAGGAAAAACTTTAATTTCCTTATGGATTTTCCAAAAATTAATTTTAAATACTCTTCTTATTGGTGTTCCAAACAAATTATTATTAGAACAATGGGAAGTTATTGTACGGCTTATGTTTCAAACTGTTCCTTATTTACTTGTTCGTAGTGGTGTGAATACAAAAACTATAGAACTTTTTTTAAAAGAGAATAAACAATGTATTGTAATTACTACATATTCATCGTCACACAAGGTGAATATTGCAACAAAAAATCTAAGATTTATATTTGATATGAAAATATATGATGAAGTTCATCATTTAACATCTACCAATATGAAATTACAACAAGTTACAAAAGAATATATTGAAATATTGAACATTCCATTTCGTAAACAACTATCATTAACTGCTACCCTCAAACAACTTGAAAATTGTAATGATTCAATCGTGGTTTCAAATGATAATGTAAAATATTTTGGAGAAATCATTGATAAAAAATGTTTGCTTTGGGCAATTAATAAAAAAATTATCTGTGATTATGTTATTCAAACTATTATTACAAATGAAGAACAATTAGAGGAACAATTATCAAAATTTCATATAATAGAAGAAAATGATAAGAGGTTGTTTTTGAGTGCGTTTGCATCTTTGAAGAGCATATTTGATGGGCATTCACATCATTTATTGATATATTCCAATAATAAAGATAATTCGTTAAAATTAATTCAGTATATAAAAATGTTGTTGGATGATAATTACTTCGATATACATGATTTATATTATTCAAATTATCATAGTGAAATAAAATCAAAAGAACAAAAAGAAATAATAAATAATTTTGAAAAGGCAAAGTTTGGAATAATTACTTGTGTATATTGTTTGGGTGAAGGATGGGATTTTCCATTATTGGATGGTGTTGTATTTGCTGAAAATATGACATCAAATATCCGTATAGTTCAATCCGCATTAAGAGCAAGTAGAAAAAACAAAAAAGATACAAATAAAAAAACCAAAATAATTTTACCGATTTTGAATAGAAATGACTGGTTAGAAAATAATGAAAATTCTGATTTGAAAAAGGTAAGAGAAGTTATTTATCAAATGGGATTAGAAGATGAAACTATTACTCAAAAAATCAAGGTGTTTAGAATTGAGGTTGAAAAACAAAAACTTAAACCAAAAGAAAAAGAAGAAGGAAAAATGGTTGATGAGTTTGGTGAATACGATGATGAACTAACACAAAAGTTAAGATTGAAAACAATAAAAAGAACTGCACTTGCTACGACATATGAAAAGGCAAGAAAAATAATTGCCGGTAAAAATATAAAAAGTAAAGAAAGTTATTATGAATTATGTGAGAGAGATAATAGATTATCAAAAGAACCTGAAATAGTATTCAAAGGACAATTTACAAACTGGATAGAATATTTAAGTATTGAACGAGTATATTATGATTTCGAAACCTGTAAAAACAAAGTAGATAGATATTTATTGAAAAATCCTGATGTAAAAAAACATTATTTGGACTTATCAATTATTAGTAATGAATTATGTGAAAAAGATGCGTTATTTCCTCCAAATGGATTATGGGTTGAATATTACAATGTCAAGGATTTACGAGATATAATTACTATCACAAATAAGAAAAAAATTAGTTTGAGTGATATTTTTTAACTTTTTTATAAAATTGATTTAAAATTATTTGTTTAATACCTTATACAAAATAACTAAAATGCTTGACAATAAAAATAAACTCATAAATGTATTTAAAAATTGTTTAAATATTTTGAGAGATAATGAAGGTTTAACTGGTGAAAAAGCATTGAGAAATATGTCTTATTTATTAATATTAAAATTGTTAGAACCCCATTTCGGTGGCGAAATAGATATTGATACTTATGAATATGATTTTAGTTCATATGAAGATGATATTATTGAAAAACATAAAGCAAAATTATTAAGTGTTGTAAGGTTTACTAATCTTACAAAAGAAAAAGAAGAAAACATACCAAAAATTATGAAATGTTTATGGGATGACATTTTATCGATTCATCCTGCTACAAAAAATATTTTCTTGAAAAATAAAGGGTTTGATATTCAACACCAATCAACCTATAAAAATTTAATTGATAAACTAAACACATTTGACGTATTTCAAAGTGAATATGATGTGTTGGGTAATGCTTATGAGGAAGTTATTCAAGATATTATGACTGGTAAAGTGTTGGGACAATTCTTTACCCAACCATTAGTCAAAAAAATGATGGTGAAATTAATTAATCCACAAATACATCCTGATGGAAAAATAGATACTTGTGGAGACCCTACTATGGGAACTGGTGGTTTCTTGATTACATATTTAAAATACATTTTACAACAAGCAATTTCTAAAAATATTAAACCTGATTGGGATTTTATTAAAACAGAGGGATTATATGGTAAAGAATTAGAACCTGATACATATCAACTGGCGGTATCAAATATGTTAATATCATCAGGTCATATGTTTGAAAAATTAGACAGAGGTGATAGTATTCGTGAGCCTATAACAAGAAAGTTTGATAATATTCTTGCAAATCCGCCATTTGGAATTAAAGGATTAAAATATGATGATTTTCAAAGTCTATTAAAAAAGGAATATGTTCCTATCAAAACAGATAATGCGGTTTCCTTGTTTATTCAGGCAATTATTTATATGTTGAAGATTGATGGTAAATGTGCAGTTGTATTACCTGACGGACAAGATTTATTTTCAAAAACAAATACCAAATTTGTTGCGATTAGAGAATATCTTATGAAAACTTGCGATTTGAAAGAAATTATATATCTACCATCAGGTATATTTACATACACATCCATTAAAACTTGTGTGTTTTACTTTGTGAAAAAGATGGAAGGATATGATGTTTTGGAAACCAAAATTAAAGTATCAAAAACTCAAAGAGAAACTGGTAGAGATTACAAGTTTTCAAAAACCCATCAAACAACCAAAGTAAAGTTTTATGATTACAACCCTTATGAAGATGTCAAAAATTTATTGGTGGAAGTTCCAATTGAAAAAATTGTGAATAATTCATATTCACTTAATTATGCTGAATATATGAAAGACGAAACAGATGAACAATATGAAGATGGTGTTGTTGTAAAAACACTTGGAGAAGTTTGTAAGTTTGATATTGGAGGAACACCCTCCAGAAGTAAAAATGAATATTATGAAAACGGAAATAATCTATGGGTTTCAGTGAGAGAATTGAATGGAGGTTATATTTATGATACAAAGGAAAAAATAACTGATTTAGGAGTTCAAAATAGTAGTGTAAAATTATTTGCAAAAGATACTATATTGTTCTCATTTAAATTAAGTATTGGTAAAACTGCTATTGTTGGTAATCCATTATATACAAATGAAGCAATTGCAGGAATATTAAGTAAAAATAATGACCTATTAAGTAATAAATATTTATACTATTATTTGACTATTAATGACTTCTCAAAACTCGGTTCAGGAATACTTGGCAATGGTTCATTAAACAAGAAATCATTAGAACAAATAAAAATCCCAATCCCATCACTTGAACGCCAACAAGAAATCGTAAAATATTTGGATTTCATATACGAAAAGGCAAACAAAACAAGTAATGAGAAAATTGTGGAATTGAAGCAATTGAATGAGTTTTGTTTGAATAATCAAAAAATATTTGGTGAGAATGTTGTGAAAACACTTGGAGAAGTGTGTCAAATTAAATGTGGAAATCATTCAACAAAAAAATGTAATTTCATTGAAGGAGAATATTTAATTATTGGAGGTGGAAAACAACCAATTGGAAAACATAATGAATATAATTGTGATGAAAATACTATATTATGTGCTTCTCACGGAACAGCAGGATATATAAGTATGTATCCAATTAAAACATTCTTAACAATGGCATTTGCATTTATTGAAAACAAACATTTGATAAATAAGATGTATTTATATTATTATCTTAAATCAATAGAAGAACACTTAATTTCCTTAGGAAAAGGAACAGCACAACCATGCATAAATAAGGAAAAATTAAAATCAATAAAAATCCCAATCCCATCAATTGAACGCCAAATGGAAATTGTTGAGTGTTATGAATATAATGATACACTCATTAAACAATTAGAAAAAGAAATTGAAAATAATAAAAAACAAGCACAACAATTTTTTACAAGTATTGTAAAAGCACAAGTGAAAGAAAATATGGAAGAAAAAACAGAAACAAGTTCAAGTTCAATTTCAATTGCTTGTCTGAAATAAATGAACACATTACCAATTGAAGAAGAAATTGCAACCAATAATTAAAAAAAGAGAAAGAAACCTTTTATTACGAAGATATTGTATAACTATTCAGGAAATAATGTAATTTAAATTATCTACTTTCTATAAAAATTGGTAATTCTATGAGATTAAAAGTAATAATTTCACTTATTCTTTTCACTTTAAACAAAATCCATGTTTATTCTTTTTCTATAACATATCAAACGTTATAGAAGAAAATTGGTTTTTTTATTTCTATATTATAAAATGAAAGTATCTTCAAAGAAATCTTTAAAACCAAAGAAATCTGTTAAACTAAAGAAATCTGTTAAACCAAAGAAATCTGTAAAACAAAAGAAATCTGTAAAACAAAAGAAATCTGTAAAACCAAAGAAATCTGTTAAACTAAAGAAATCTGTTAAACCAAAGAAATCTGTAAAACAAAAGAAATCTGTAAAACAAAAGAAATCTGTAAAACCAAAGAAATCTGTTAAACCAAAGAAATCTGTTAAACCAAAGAAATCTGGGTTTCTTGTCGAATACGAATAATACAGAACCAATTTTCATCTTAGATCGTTTGCCATCTCTTAAAAGAATTGATGTATTCATAGTAAGAAATTAGTAATTTAATATTAATAATATTAAATTCAAAATTTAACTTTTATTTGTGCTTCCGAAACCTCCTTCTGATCGTTCTGTTTCATACATTCTTTCCACTTCATTTATTTTACTCTGGTAATGCTTTTCTAATATTAATTGACAACATTTATATGGTAAAGTTATCTCAGGTGCTTCTTCACTTATTTTCGTTAAACATATTTTTATACTTCCTCGATAATTTCCATCTATGATTCCAACTGAGTTTGTTAATATATACCCTGATTTGATTAACGAACTTCGGGCATAGATTTTACAATAATACCCATATTCTGGACAGATTTTTATTCCTGTTTCATACATTGATGTTGTTTCATTGATATCTTTGATTTTCTCTATTATGCTTATGTCATAACCTACATCCGATGCTCTTGACTTTGATGGTAGTATTGCTTTCTCTGATATTTTTATTACATCACATTCTATTATCGTATTGTCACAAAAAACTTCTAATAAATTCTTATTTTTACCATCATATAAACTGTATAAAAAATCTAATGCATTACATTTCTCCATTATTATTCGACCATTCTCAAATTCGTGAAATACTTTTATTTGTTTTCTATAATCGTTCTGTATTGATTTATCAAAATCCTGTAAATTTATTATTATCTTTTTTGCTTTCGGATCGATTTGTCCGTATTGTTCAAATAATTCTACTAATTTCATTTTTTATTCTTCTTTTTCTTTTTTAAACGAAAAAGCATTCGATTTATTTGTAAAAAGAGTAATTCAAACGATTTATTTGTAAAAAGAGTAATTCAAACGATTTATTTGTAAAAAGAATAATTCAAACGATTTATTTATAAAAAGAGTAATTGGAACGATTTGATTGATTCAAACGATTTATTTGTAAAAAGAGTAATTCAAACGATTTATTTGTAAAAAGAGTAATTCAAACGATTTATTTGTAAAAAGAGTAATTCAAATGATTTATTTGTAAAAAGAGTAATTCAAACGATTTATTTGTAAAAAGAGTAATTCAAACGATTTATTTGTAAAAAGAGTAATTCAAACGATTTATTTGTAAAAAGAGTAATTCAAACGATTTATTTGTAAAAAGAGTAATTCAAACGATTTATTTGTAAAAAGAATAATTCAAACGATAAATAATAACGATTTTAATTTTATACAAAAAGTTCTTTCACTTTCTTCACTGAATTCATTAAATATGATGTATATGTTGTTGCTGGTGCTACCCATGCTGATAATGCAAGTATCCCTGTACCGACATTCAGTTCTTCCGCTAATTTTCTTGGAACTTCCCAACTTTCTCCCTGCTTTCTATATTTTTCTCCTTCTGCCAAGTATTCATTTGCTTTCGCCAAATGCAGTTTGACGTCACTTTCTTTATAGTTTTGATCTGCATTGACATTGATTGACACGAATCTTTCGTAAATTGTTAATATTTTATCTGCTATTAGTGGTGTAAAGTATAATGTCGATAATAAAAACACTGAACCAAAAAAAACTCTTAGAAATTCTTTGGTTTTTAAAACTTGCAATAACCATTCTATTGTTGTTTGCTCTTTTTCACTTATTAATTGTATTAGTTTTTCTTTTTTTGTAAGATCTGTTTCTGTTCTTAATGCAGTTTTCAATTCATACAAATATTTTACTTTTTCTCTCAACATTCTATCAAATACTACGTAATCATTTCGGAATACTTGTAACACTTCTAAATCTATCCGTTCTTTTTTTGTTAATCTTGATTCTTCTTTTGATTCTAATTCAAATAATCGATCTACTATTGTTTTATAATCTGTTGATTGCAATGGATAATTTAAATTTAAATCATGAAACAAACGTGATTTACATTGACTTTTTTTAAAAAAATACCACCATCGGTTATCATCCCAATGACATCTTTCCATTTGTTCACAATCATCCTTACTTTTTATTTTAAAGCATTCATATTCTTTACTTCTTGGTGATAGTGATTTTATTGCTGATTTTCTTAATGGTGTATTACTTCTTGGCGATCTTCCTGAGGGTGATTTCACTGATTTTTTTCTTCTTGTTTGTGATTTTAACGGTGATGGCGATCTTCCTGATGGTGATTTTACTGATTTTTTTCTTCTTGTTTGTGATTTTAACGGTGATGGCGATCTTCTTGGTGATCCTCCTAATTTACCGGCTAATTTTCTTCTTGTTGGTGATTCTCTCTTTGTTGGTGATTTTTCTACTGGTGTTCTTACTGATTTTTTCCTTCTTGGTGATCCCCCTGTCCTTATTGGTGATTCTCCTGCTGGTGTTCGCACTGATTTTCTCCTTGTTGGTGATGGCGATCTTCCTACTGATTTTTTTCTTCTTGTCGGAGATGGCGAACTTCTTGTCGGAGATTTTTTATGTGTTTTTATTGGTGATATCTTTGGTGTTTGTGATCTTAATGTTTTTATTGGTGAAATCGTTGGTTTTCTGTCATTGTCTTTCATTTTATAAAAAGTAAAGAAACAATTTATTAATCATCATTGTTAATTATTTTAAATAATTCATCTTCGTCTTCGTCCATCGCAACTCTTCCGTCTTGGAGATCGTATTCTTGTTCTGATCTATTCATTGATACGAATACATCCAATTCAAGTTCATTTTCGATTACTTGATAAAATTCTTCTGGATTCATTTGCAGAAATGGATCCTCTTCGTCTTGAAAAAAATGATTCTTTTCATTTTCAATGGAATCGATGAAGTTCATTACATCATCTTCTTCATTCTTGTCAGATCCAGATCCATCTATGAACTTTATTAAATCTTCATCTTCTATTCTATCCATTAGAGGACTCATTGGAAGAAATGGATCTACATCAAGATCGGCAAATGATGGTATTGTATTTCCTTCTATAACAGGGCTTGCTGGTACACACCACCACATATCATTGGTCGTAATTCCAAACGGACTTGGTGGTGCAAAAGTATTGATACTTTCTGAACTAACTTCATCAGTATTCTTTGTTGGATACACCCAGTTGTTTCCTTTGCAGAAAATGCAATCAACCTATATAACATCATGTTATTTTATTAATTATGCTATAGTTATTACTTACCTTAAAACAAGGTATTAAAAATCGCATTGAAGTATGCTCGCTCTTCTGTTGTAAACTTCTTTTAATCTTTGGGTTTTTCACCGCTTTGAAATACGTGTTGATGCTCGATTCCAATATTCCTTCAATCTCAGTATAATGCGATGGTATTTTCTTCTGTAATACTGTTCCACCTTACATTATAATATTAATTTATTGTTATTCAAACTATTTCTTACTTACTTCTACTGTAAAGCCAACATTCTTGACCCCAAAAATAACCATCCTTCATACTCATTACGCGGTAAATCTAATTAAATAACAAAGTCAAATTTAATAAGTAATGCTATTTTTTCTCTTACTACCTTGCCCTTATCCATATAATAGGAATAGATAAAGTTCCTATAACTAATAGGATTAATTGATTGGAAGTGTGTATCCCTTGCTTTTAGTAACATTGTATCATTTCCCTCCATTATTCTTATTAATTTCAAATTACCATCCATTTTGACTGTCATTTTTTTTGACTGTTTTTTTTGTGCGTAATACAATGAACATCGCCTTCTTTAGAATTGCTCTATGATTGTATGTTATCTGTCAAAAAAATATAAATTTTATAAAAGTTACTTTTATAAAATATGAATTTAATCGATTTGTAAAAAAGTGAAAATAATTGAAACGAAAGAACGATTTTTGATTTTTATTTTTTTCGTTAATAATTTATACAGTACACACACATAAAATGTGTTATTACATATTTGATAATATTTATTCTTTTTTTTCATATAAATATATGAAAAATATAGTTTTTATACGTTGTAAAAAAGACGTATACAGTTTTTTTCGGACGTATACAGTTTTTTTTGGACGTATACAGTTTTTTTTGGACGTATATAAACGTATCTTCTACAATGATTTATAAATTGAACAGATGATATTAAAAATGAATTGTGAGTTTTGCAGTAAAAAATATGATACAATATCATTATTAAGTAGACATAAAAAAGAAAGCGTGAAATGTTTGAAAATTCAAGGAAAAACTATATCAAATATTTGCGATTATTGTAGAAAAAATTATTCATCCAAGAATTCTTTGAAAAAACATAATATAATATGTAAAATGAAGATAGAAAACGAAACAAAAGAGAAAGAAAAACAAACTGATTATGAAAATACAATTCAAACATTAAAAAAGCAAATTATAAATATAACTGAAAATTATGAGGAACAAATAGATATCAAAAATAAAATAATAAATGAACAAAAAAATGAAATTTTTGAATTAAAAATAACTATCGCAGAATTGACTGGGAAAAATAAAGTTTACGAAGTTGATCTTATGAAAATAGCGATGCAACCAAGAACTAATAATAATAATAATATATACAATAATTTATCTGTTTTTGATAAAGATGTGCTAACAAAAAGATTAAATGTAACGTTACAAAGTATTACAGCACAACAACTTTATGATGGACAAAAATCAGTTGCTAAAATTTTAGCACCTTGTTTAGATAATGGTGATGGAACCAAAATGATATCTTGTAGTGATAAATCAAGAGGAACATTAGTATCAAAAGACAAGAATGGTAATATAAACAAGGATTTTAATGCTAAAAATTTAGTTGACGTGATACAACCAATCGTTTTAACAAAAGCTGATGAAGTTAATAAAAATGATATAATGAAAAGAGAAAAATCACACAAACTAAAATCATTGAAAAATTGTATAAAAAAAAGAGAGAATGAAATAGGACAATTTCAAGCAACGATGAAAGGATTTCAAAAAAATACAAATCAATATTTACAACATCAAGAATGGATAAGAAGTAGAGAAGAAAAGAATGAAAGAGATATACAGGAAATTGAAGACTTAGAACGCGATGGAATAGAAGAACCAAGAGAAATTGATTTTATATTATTTGATGAGAAGTTGGTTGAAGGAATAGAAGATATAACAAAAATGAATGAAGATTCGACAAAATTTAAAAATTATTTGTCAAAAGAAATATAAATTTTATAAAAGTTACTTTTATAAAATATGAATTTAATCGATTTGTGAAAATAATTGAAACGAAAGAATGATTTTTATTTTTTTCGTTAATAATTTATACAGTACACACACATGAAATGTATTATTTCATTTTTGCTATGTCAATTCTCATTTTTTCATATAAATATATGAAAAAAAATATTTTTATACGTCTTTTTTTGGACGTATTTGGACGTATTTGGATTTTTTTGGACGTATTTGGACGTATTTGGATTTTTTTGGACGTATTTGGACGTATTTGGACGTATATTTTATAAGCTTAATTTGTATCTAATTTGGTATGGTAGTTCATTTGTTGTTAATAATAGGGAACAATTTATCATTTTGTGTATCATTTTGTGTATCATTTTGTGTATCATTTTGTGTATCATTTTGTGTATCATTTTGTGTATCATTTTGTGTATAATTCCTATATCTTTTTACAAATCAAATCGTTTGAATCACTCTTTTTACAAATCAAATCGTTTGAATCACTCTTTCACAAATCAAATCGTTTGAATCACTCTTTTTACAAATCAAATCGTTTGAATCACTCTTTCACAAATCAAATCGTTTGAATCACTCTTTTTACAAATCAAATCGTTTGAATCACTCTTTTTACAAATCAAATCGTTTGAATCACTCTTTTTACAAATCAAATCGTTTGAATCACTCTTTTACAAATCAAATCGTTTGAATCACTCTTTTTACAAATCAAATCGTTTGAATTACTCTTTTTACGAATAAATCGTTTGAATTATTCTTTTTACAAATCAAATCGTTTGAATCACTCTTTTTACAAACAAATCGTTTTATAATTTGTTTGTTTTATTATAATAAATGATTACAACTACTTTTACAAATGAACTTGAAAATAAAATTAAAATTAAAATTAAAAACCAAAAAGATTTTGGAGTTAATTATAAGACACAGCAAAAAATAAAATTTGATGGTATTTCTATATCAATCATTGGTCCTACAAGTTTATCTGAAAATATAATTACTTATAAAGAAGCAACAGAACTTTATTTAGCTTTAGAAAAATTTTTTAATAAGTAATTCAAACGATTTGTTTATGATTATGCACATCGGATAACAATCATATTGTCATATTTTTTCTGGTAAATATATTAATTTAATGTTGTAACGCATCGATGAAAATTCCTTATTTCCTACATACTTTACTGGTGTTTTTCAATGTTTATTTCATTTTTTTTAATATTTGCTTTTTGTTTATCGGGTTCGACTTTTTTACTTTTTTTGATAATTTCGTCTATTTGTTACCATTTATTATCAACCGAGAAAAGTATCATTGGTGTGGTGTATCATTCGTATATTATTCGTATTTCATTCGTATATCATTCCTATATCATTCCTATATCATTCCTATATCATTCCTATATCATTCGTATTTCATTCGTATATCATTCCTATATCATTCCTATATCATTCCTATATCATTCCTATATCATTCCTATATCATTCCTATATGATTTTGTGTTAAGTATTTTAATAACTATATATATACTTACTTTTTCATCGTTTGATGAAACGAAAATTAAAAAATAATTAATTTTTTAATTTACTTTTTACAATTTCTTGGTTTATATGAAATAAGAATTCTCATTTTCTGGTTCCAACCACCATATACTTAAATTTCTGTATTCTAATAGATTATGAAAATGCACCTTAAAATTTTCGATTGGAAGGATATTAACCAGTCTTTTCCTACCTCTATTCAAACGTTGGTGTATTGATCAAAAAACTCTTTTTAAACATATATTGAAATTTATATTTACAAAAATTATCACATCGTCAGTCTGACTAACAGTTAACAGTGAACAGTCAGTCACTTATATTTCGCTTTCTCTTTTTACCATTGAACACTTCACTTATAATCTCTTTGCAAGATTTTTTCACTATCTCATAAGAATACGGGTCAATTACTTCAATTAGTAAGTTATCATTGGCACTATGAGATAGGAGTGTGTCAATTACTTTCTTCCATACCCAAGTTAGTTCTTCATTGGATTCCTTCATTCGGTAACAATGTTCAACAATGCATTGTAAAGGTGTTGAATATTCATCTCCATTATTTGTATCTACTCCTTGTTTGCAAATCCAGACTACCATATCGATCATACATTTTCTACGATCACCCGCAATAATTTTATTAATATATTCCATTAATGGAGTATTTCCTTCTTCGTTAACATCGTGGAGAAAGTCTTTCCAATCGTTGTATTTCATTTTGACTTCATTGTAATACTGTCTTGCATGATTTGGATCTTCGATTTCGTGAAATGACTCGTACATATCTGTAAAAAAATGACATTAGCGAGCGAAAATGATCCTTTCATACAACTACCTTTTTTTCTGGAAAAATTTTTGTGGCTAAATTACACTGACTGTTTTTACTTAACAGTCAAATAAGAGTCAAACAACAGTTCAGTAAAAACAGTCAGATCAGTATACATTTGCCACAAAAAATTTCTTCAGATGTCATCAAGCCAAGGAAAAAGAAAAAGGACGGAAAGCGATGGAAGCGATGTAGAAGAATCTTTACAGGAAAAGAAGAGAATGTCGATTGCACCTTCAACGGAGATTACTCAAGAAGAGACTACTTCAGATGATACTGACGATGATACTGGTGATACAATTTTCGATAGGAAAGGTAATTGTGTCTTTCGTTTTCCTCGAACTTATATGGCGGATCGGACTCAGTGTGTTCGCTATCTTCTTGGAATGCCCAACCCCGAAAAACGGAAAGCAATCACGGATGAAGACATTGAAAGAGCCTTAAGAAAAGAAGCATTCGATTTTGATTTTCTTAGAGAAAATGGTGTCAAACCGATCAAGAATTTGTTTGAAGAACTCTTTAAACATTTCAAGACAGTTCCAACCGCTAAAATAACGAATGATAAATTGTATACGCAGTTCAACAAGGTGTTCAATAAAATGTGTTGTAAATATAAATAAATCATTTGAATCAATCAAATCGTTCGAATTACTTTTTTTACAAATAAATCGTTTGAATCAATCAAATCGTTTGAATTACTCTTTTTACAAATAAATATTTTACATACTTGTTTTTGTGAAACATCTTCGGTTAAATAATATTTAACAGCAGATAATTTGAAATCTTCGCTCTTATGTTTCGGCATATATATATATTATTTACCTATTTATAAAAAATTGAATTGTTTTTTATAAATAAAATACTTATCCATAATACTATATAGAATATAGAGAAATGGAAACTAAACTTGAAATAATTAACGACATTGTTGTTTCACAATCAGTTCCAAAGATGAAACAAGAAAAGAAAAAAATAGAAGATGAAGAACTTGAATGTGAGAGTGAGATGGTAAATGAAGCAAACTGTAGCAAAAATAGTTTAACTGCAAAATCTGGATTTAAAGCAGAGGAAATATTTAGAACCGATAATACAATAAAAATGGCATTAGAAACATATTTCAAATTAAATATTGTTTTAATGGAAAAAATTAAAGGAAAAAAGTATGATACATTAATTACATTTAATAATAATACAAAACTAAATATACAAAATAAAAAAATAGAAAATTTGGGTGGTAGAGGTGATTCATTTGATAGAAGACACATTAAAAATACATTTGATAACCAATTTATAAGAAAATATCTAACTCATTTGTCTTTAATTAGAAAAAGTAAAAGAGAAACATTTATGACTGAAGAACAAAAACAAGATTTCATAAATTTATGTAATATACATAGTAATTTAAATGATATTAAACAATATATAAAAAAAACATTAATTGGTGAAGATGGCGAGGAAAATAATTATTGGTTTATTATGAAAACTGATAAAAATTTTAACAAAATGGAAATATATGTTTTATCAAGTTTAAAACTTTATGAGTTTATTTGTGGTTCAGTCAAAATAGACATTAAAATGAAAAAAAATGGCACTTGTCTACATTTATCACCATATATTTCATTACAAAGAAAAGGTGGAGGAAATACAGACCATTATCCAAATCATATACAAGCAAAGTTAAAAATAACACAAGAAATTTTAAATTTATGCGATAAAATATTGTGATTCAAATGATTTTAAAATTATTTTTAAAACATCAACTACAATGCTATTTCCTAAATAAAATAACATATCTTCTTCTTTAACAAATTCGTCCCATATATAATTTTTATCAAACCCAAACATTCCAATTCCTTCTATTGCATTTAATCTCCTCACCTTGTTATCAATATAATATAACCCTGTTTTTGCTCCTGGACCTCCTGAGGAAGCACAAATTGTAGGACCACAATGATTAATAGAATATACTCTTTCTCCTTGTCTTCCACCATTATTAGTTATTTTATGAATTAATTTATAAAGCATTTTACAATTATTTTTATTTTCATTATCATTACATTTTTCTAATTTATATTTATCTGTATAATCTAAAAATCTGGTTTCCGTATTATCAATAATGATTGATACAGGAATTATATTATTTTTTATTTCTGTTGGAAATAAAAATTGTTTTTGTTTATTACCGATAATAAATAATCTATGACGAGATTGAGGTGAGTTGTAATATTTTGAGTCAAGTATTTTATGACTTATGTGATATCCTCTTTTTTCTAATTCATTTTTTATTGTTTTGAAAGTATCCCCATTGTTAATTGTTAATAAATTTTTTACATTTTCTAAAATAATTGTGTTAGGATTTTTAATGTCTATAATTTTAAGAATACTAAAGAATAAATTTCCTTTAACCTTATCATCAAATCCTTCTTTTTTTCCTGCTATTGAAAATGGTTGACAGGGGAATCCGCCACATAAAATATCAAAATCAGGCATTTTAGCAATATCAACATTGTTTATATCACCAGCAGGTTCTATTTTATGATTTGCCTTATATATTTTTCTAACATTTTCGTCTATATCACAAGCAAATACACAATTGTATTTAATATGTGGATTAGATATAAAATCAAATGCAGTATGAAAAGCACCTAATCCACAAAATAAATCAATATATTTAATTTCTAACGGATTGCTTTTAATAGCAGGAGTATCCACCTGATTATCTTCTATTTTTTTTGATGAATCTGTTTGACTTGTTGTATGTTTTTGATTAATAAGTTTAATTAATTCTGTTTTATTTTTGGATTTACACTTTGTAATTCCAAGTTCTCCACACTTCTCTAAAAGTTCTGTTTTAGTTATTTTGGTTAAATCCATTCCTTCAATAATACAAATTATATCAGTCATATTATTTAATTCAATTTTTTTATTATCCAAACTCATTTATATATTTACTAAATATTTAATTTGTTAATTATCAATTTTTTAATTAATCAAATCGTCTTTTTACAAATCAATCAAATTACTCTTTTATTAAGTTACATTTATTTTGTTTCAAAACCTCCATACAATGTTCGACCTTGTCGTTTTAAAGCATATACCACATCCATCGCAGTTACAGTCTTTCTTCTTGAATAGTCAGTGTAAGTGATGGCATCGCACATAATGTTCTCTAAAAACATTCGGAGAATTCCTCTTGTTTCCTCGTATATAAGTCCAGATAGACGCTTTACCCCTCCTCTTCTCGCCAAACGACGGATAGCAGGTTTGGTTATTCCATGTGCTGAATCACGCAAGATTTTTCGATGACGCTTTGATCCCCCCTTTCCTATGTTCGCTTTTCCCTTTCCTCGTCCCTCAGTCATATTTTTTGTGGAGAAAAAAACTAACAATAGTTTTGACTGTTCAAACTTTTTTGATAAATTTACATTACTATTACAAACTACATTATTGTCGTCGTCGGCGTTTTGGGCTTGGGGGCAACGGACACGTGGAAGCATCATCTCCTTCTTCAGGATAATAAGAAGGTATGATCGGACTTTGTTCTTGGACTTTGATTAAATTCATTATATTAAGAAAGGACTTGCGAGCAACTAACATTGCTTTTTCTTGTGGGTCTAAACTATTTAATAACAGATCAATTGCATCGACACGTTGTTGCCGTCTTTTCAGTTCCTCTTCTTTTGAAAAAAAAGATAAGTCGATTACAGATGATAAATCAGAGTCGTCTTCAGACATGAAAAATTTTTTGTGTCCTAATATGTATCGATAAAAACAGTCATAAAAACAGTCATAAAAACAGTCATAAAACAGTCAGTAATTGGACTACGAAATACATTTAATTTAATACATATCTCACGTAAAAACCTCGTGAGAACTCACTTTTCTTTGGTTTATCCATACTCAAAAACCTTTCAGACGCCTCCTTCCCGTGAAAAAAATTGTCGAGTATTCGATTAATAAACGCAAAGGGTGGGACAGCCATATTATTTCTCGGTGGGTTCAAGAAATCTTGACGAATAGACTGCAAAGTTAATGCGTCGATAGGATACGAATTGGTGACGATTTCATCTTTCCCATAACGAAAGGCTATCAAATTGCTTGTTTGAAGATCCTCAAAATGAACGAGTTTTTTCTTCAAAAAATACTCCACCGGTTGACTCTCGTGACTCGGCAGTCTTGAAGACATTATTAGACCTTCTTCCTCCAGATTGTGAGTAAAATATCCATTCAAAGGGATAAATGGTCCTGGGGGTAATTCAAGGACTAACATTCCATTGAATACCTCATAACGAAGTCCAGCTGTCTTTAGTTGACTTAGCGAAAGGCGACCTTCTTCATGGGGAACAAGTATTTGAAGAATAGCCTTAATAAAAGGATCCGCCAGATGAGTATGTGCGTCTACATCGACGTCACAACTGATTTTAAAGATGAAGCCCGTCATGTCCAAACCAGTTAATTCTCCAAGTTGATGTCCTAAGTCCTCGACAGTTTTAGCGTTACAAGCTTCGTTCCAAGACATTTTTTTTGTGAAAGAAAATTTTTTGTGGTGACAAGAAGGTTAAACAGTCAACAGTCAAAACAGTCAACAGTCAAAACAGTCAGTATAAACAGTCAAACGTCCTCCATAAGACACAAAAAAAATGCAATTTCGATTTTTAATTCTTTTCCTTACCATTGTTTGTGGACTGTCTGCATCTCTTCGTGGACTAATTCGTGACAAAAGTGAAGCCCATCGAGCCATCGTTGTGGAAGAAAGCGAAGACAAAATCGACCTTCAGGATGATATCGAGGTTGAATTGGACGACGACGAAATACAAGCCTATCGTGACAGAGCCATCGTTGTCGAAGAAAGCGAAGTCGACAAAATTGACCGACAGGATGATATTGAGATTGAATATGAGTTAATACGTGACTTGCTTCATAAAATTATTCAACGTGAACGTTTAGGTTTAATTTGAATTTATTTTTAACTTTTTCTAAAAACAAAGACGATTTTTACTTTTTTTAAAAACAAAGACGAATTTACAGCACTCTATGACGTGTTATGACGTTCGTATAATATCGGTTAAATTAAGAGTGTGAACACTCCCAAGAGATGATACATTCGTGATCGAGAAGTGTGAACACACTCAAATTTCTCGGATAATAATAGCAATTTACATTTACTTTTTTGTAAAATAAGAATATGAACACCCCGATTATTTAATATCTACATATCGCGTTACCCCATCTCTACGAATGAAGAGTATGAACACCCCCCAGCGAAGAAACGTCATTTATTTTTGGACAGTAACTTATATCCAGAGTATGAATCCTTCCAAGAGATGAAACATCAGTAATTCCTTCACAGTAACTTAAATTGAGAGTGTGAACACTCCCAAGAGAGGAAACATCAGTAATTCCTTCACAGTGACTTAAATCAAGACTGTGGACACCACCAAGAGAGGAGACATCAGTAATTCGACGACAGAATCTTAAATGAAGAGTATTAACACTCCCAAGGGAGGAAACATCAGTGATATGATGACAACCAGTTAAATTGAGAATGTGAACACTCCCAAGAGAGGAAACATCAGTAATTCCTTCACAGTGACTTAAATTGAGAGTGTTAACACTCCTAAGAGAGGAAACATCAGTTATTTCATCACAGCCAGTTAAATTAAGTGAATAAACTTTCCCAAGAGATGACACATTAGTAATTCGACAACAGTGACTTAAATCAAGATTATGAACACGACCAAGAGATGAAACGTCAAAGATTCCGTGACAGTGACTTAAATCAAGAATATGAACACGACCAAGAGCCGAAACATCGGTGATTTCATAGCAGTGTCTCAAATTAAGTTTATGAACTTTGCCAAGAGCCGACACATCGGTGATTCGATAGCAGCCACTTACATCGAGAGTATTGACCCCACCAAGAGCTGATACATCAGTAATTCCGTGACAGCCACGTAAAACGAGAGTGTGAACACCCCCAAGAGATGCAACATCGGTGATTGCAGAACAGCCAGTTAAAATGAGAGTATGGACTTTCCCAAGAGAGGAAACATCAGTGATTTCATCACAGTAACTTAAATTCAGCTTAGAAACTTGTGCGAGAGCTGATACATCTTTGACTTGATAACACATAGAGAGATCCAAATCATAAACTCCAGCAAGTGGAGATACATCTTCAAGTTTTGAACAATAGTGTAACTTCACCGTCTGAATTCCTTTTAAAGCTGAGACATCTGTAATAGACGTCCCACTAAGATTCACATATTGAATAGAAGATAGAGGTGGAAAGATTGTTACAGGACGATTCCGAAGTCGATGTTTATTAGCATAAACGAACATTTCACGTGCGGTTATCACATTCAGACACAAGTTTTTTGGGATAATGCATTCCTTCAACATCTTTGAACAATGACGGAAGGCTAATTGGTCCTTTGGTAGAAGAAACAATTGGATACATCTCCAGAGTTCTGGAGGTAGAAGATTCAAATCAAACGCCTGAATACATCTTTTTTTGTTAGGACTTTGCGGGACTTGGAATCCGCCTTTTCGTTTCATTCTACATATTGGTGGTAGAACAACCGCTTGAAGACATCTTTTTTTGCTTTGGAAGACTTGGGATTCGCCTTTTCGTTTAGACATTCTACATAGAAGATAAAGTTTAGTTACTTCACTTTAGTATGAAGTGACAAGAAGTTTTTACCTTTTTTTTGAGAGAGAAAATTTGTGTGACAAGAAGGTAGTATCAATAACAACAGTCAATAACAACAGTCAATAATGACACTCAATGACACTCAATGACACTCAATGGCGTATAATGACACTCAATGACACTCAATGGCGTATAATGACACTCAATGACACTCAATGGCGTATAATGACACTCAATGACACTCAATGGCGTATAATGACACTCAATGGCGTATAATGACACTCAATGACACTCAATGGCGTATAATGACACTCAATGGCGTATAATGACACTCAATGACACTCAATGGCGTATAATGACACTCAATGGCGTATAATGACACTCAATGACGTATTGTATGGCGTCGTAAGAACAGTCAGTAAATAACAGCCAAAATGTCGAACTATTGCCACAAAAAATTTTCTATGGCTCGGACTAAGCAAGTTGCTCGTAAGGTGCTTGCCATCAAAGAACCCTTCACGTCTGCTCCTGCTACTGGAGGAAAGATGTTTCCCACTATGCCATCAAGGATTAAATTTACAAGTAGAAGGTCTGCGCCTGCTACTGGAGGTGTCAAGAAGCCCTACAGATACCGCCCTGGGACTGTTGCACTTAGGGAAATTCGAAAGTATCAAAAAAGCACTGAACTGTTGATACGCAAACTTCCATTTCAGAGACTTGTCCGTGAAATAACCGAAGGTTTCAAGTTAGATGTTCGTTTTCAATCAACTGCCTTGTTGGCTCTTCAGGAAGCAAGTGAAGCTTATCTTGTCTCTCTTTTTGAAGACACCAATTTATGTGCTATCCACGCCAAGAGAGTCACCATCATGCCAAAGGATATGCAATTGGCTCGTCGCATTCGTGGTGAAAGAAGTTAAGGGATGTTTTACTCTGAATGTAAATGTATTGGTATAAATGTATGGGTATAAATGTATGGGTATAAATGTATTGGTATAACTGTTATTTTACTTTTTTTGTTCAGACTGACTGTTGTTATACTGTTGTTATACTGACTGTTGTTATACTGACTGTTGTTATACTGTTATTGACTGTTGTTATACTGTTGTTATACTGTTGTTATACTGACTGTTCTTATACTGACTGTTGTTATACTGTTTATACTGACTGTTCTTATACTGACTGTTTATACTGACTGTTTATACTGACTGTTGTTAGTCTTATACATTTTGTCACAAAAATATTCTCTCTCTAACAAAAGGTAAAAACTTCTTATCACTTCATACTAAAGTGAAGTACCTAAACTTTATCTTCTATGTAGAATGTCCAAAGGTAACAAAAAAATATGTATTCCAGTGTTTGATTGGAAAAAAGTGCCGAAATCAATGGATCTTAGTTCCTTCCATTATTCTACACCCAAGAGCGTATGGGAACCAATCATCATCAAAGTTTTCAATTTGTGGCTGATGTCGTTTCTTCAAACAATGGATGAAAAACCATATGAAGTCCTACTGTCAGTTTTAAATTCGAAGTACTTACTGAAAGAGATTGATGATTGGACAAATGTCTCTTCATTAGTTTTTTCTTTTCTGCTTGATCAAGATGAAGTTGTTGAAAAAGAAAAAACACAAGAAATGATACATTTTGTGATCAACCTACAAATCATCATAGAAGTGATGATGGGGCGAGTTCTTCAATATGACTGCGTGGCTTTCTGTAAATCCGAAATTATACTAAGCATTGAAATTTATCTTATGGATTTGAAGTTTGATTCTGGAGACTTAGACTTAGAAAATGCTTTAGAAAATGCTTTGAACCCACTCTTTGAAACGTGGGAGGAGTTTTATTTACGATCTACTAAAGAAGTAGACTGTTGCGGGCATTCTTATATTATAGCTAAGAATCAAAGTGACTTTTCTGATAATAATACTACTTCTTGTAAAGCGTGTGGGGAAGATTTTTATGAAATCGATTGTTGCAATGAGAACTATACCTTTGGAAAGAATCTTGATGCTGATACTATTAGTACTTGTTGCAAGCATTGCTTCAAAAATTTGTATGATCCCGACGAAGATGATGACGAACAAGAACGTCCCTCGAAGAAACGTAAAATCAATGATGAAAATCGAAGAGTCAAAAGAACGTTTCTTCTAACAGAACTTCTTGGATGTGTTCTTTATTGCTGGAGACCTTGTAGAGAATATTTCAGAACTGACTTGTTATAATGTGTTGTAAATGTAATTGGTAAAGTAAATGTAATTGGTATTAGTATGTATTGGTATTAGTAACTATGACTGTTATTTTACTTTTTCTGTTCAGACTGACTGTTGTTTATACTGACTGTTTTTACTGACTATCATTTCAGACTGTCATTTTTGACTGTCATTTTTTTCTTCTACAGTCACTTAATTTTTTCCATGGAGCCTACTATTACACTTTTTGGCGACGTTCTAAATAAATTGAAGTATTTAGCACCAAAGCAAAGATCCAGATGCGAAGAAAGAGTTGGAATATGTTTCCTTCAAGGACCTCTGAAACCTCTCAAACCTTTTGAAGAGTATGAGGTTGCTAAATCAAATAAAAAACTAATTTACGATTCAACTGTCCGTAAGTATTTTTCAATATTCATTTTTCATATTTGACATTTTAATTTTCTTACAGAATGTTTTACTAATTCGAAATATGAAAACCTCTATTTCCTTATTGGTGAAACAAAAGATGTTACATCTGCATTCAACGTAATGAAATTCAGGATAGATGTCGGTTCGGGTAATATTTACATATTAAATACCCCTTTCTCCACCTTTGTTCGGAAAAATGCAATGGTGAAATTGCGGACCCAAATCATCGACAGTGAAAGAGGGGAATCACCATTACCATTTTTCGACGAAGACCCTATACCCTTACCATACTGTGAACCAATACCATTGCCTTGTTCTAACGAAGACGAACAACCTTACAAGCGACGACGTATAACTATCACTGAAGATGATGAAAGTTTATGGGTGTAAATTATGTAAATGTAGATTATGACTGTTTTTATAAACAACTGTCACAGAAGGAAAAGAGGTCACAAAAATTTTTTCTCTATGCAGTATATCGATGACAAAATCGTTAAATTTGAGTTATCTCCATTTTTAGGAATAGAAGAAACTCAAAAAATGATCTTGGTTTCAAAAAAAATGAAAGCAATTCTCGAAGATCGGCTATGCAACATCACAGAAAAAGAAGTATGTCACTATGTAGACTACAAAGTAGCACAAGACAACGATGAATGGTCAAACAATCTGATTCTACAAGAGATAATCAATTATTTAATGTCTCACAAGAAGCATAAGTTACATCTTTCTACAATTAATCTCATATTGTATACTTGTAAAAACTATTACAATGAAGGTCCTCAACAGAACCTATATTTTGGAAGACAGCAACAATATAAGGTATAAAAAACTCGTATAAAAAAACTCGATAATTTTTAATATTTTTTTAGCTTTGTTTTAATTCTTTACAACAAGATATCTACAACCGGACGGGAACGAGATGTATTTGTTATAATTCTATGGAGGCGACAAATGATTCATCAGAAAATCCTCGTATGTTTCGGTGTAGAAATGGAAAATATGCAAGAAGAATCGTTGTATACAGAACACGAGATAAAACGAGAATATGCAAGTTAAATCCTCGTGTGAAAGCACGCGAAGAAAATTATGATAAGTTTGCTTTCAAAACATTGAGTGAGTTAACCACACGGTATTCCTTTGAACGTTGGGCAAATGAAATGTGGAAAGATTATCAGTATATACATATGGATGAAGTATATGACGTTGAAATTTATGGTTTTTAGGAATTATTTTAATTACGATTATATTTAAACAACATTGGAAATACAAATTCTCCAAAAACTTTATGAAAGTTATCGATTTGATGATTTTCATCCACGAGAGCGACATATCTCAGAACAGACTCCAAACGTTTGATATCATCAATTTCTCTTTCTATTCTCAAAATTTCTACGAGGTCATAAATTTCAGGAGAAATGAGGATTAATACGTCACGGCAACTCCTTCCATCTTGATATTCAATAGAATCATCAACTCCTGAAAATAGCAATCTTGCAATTTCTGCTCTCCAACCGACGTTTGGATTGTATCCCCATTCTTGTAGAGGAAAAAGAAATCGCTGTGATATACAAAAGAGTAATTTCAACGAATTAAATTGAGCTTTTTTTTTCACACAAACTATGTTGAGGTATTCACGTTCACTAATAGTCTCCAAATTAAATACATCAATTTTATTGACTCGAGGAGGAAATAACAATCCACGATTACCAAGATGATGCCTGAATTATGTATAAAGAACATTATTTACGATTAGAGGAAAAGTGAAAACTTACTTTAAGTGTAGTATTTTTGTTTCAAAGGAACGAATTGTTTGCTTTACGATTTCACGTTCGTCATCACTAACTTCTCCCGTCAAGTTTATAACGACTGTGTTAGCTTGAGTAACATTGTTTGACATTTAATGATCACCGATACTGCTGACTATTAGTTTTGTGACTGTTTCGATTAAAACCTAAAATACAGTTTCGAACGTCTGTTACGTATTTTTAAGGAGATGAATCAGTTTTTATGATGAATAGACCAATAATTCGTAAGTTTAAAAAAAAGAAACTCCAACGTTTGAATAGAGGTAGAAAAAGACTGGTTAATATCCTTTCTACCGAAGATTTTAAGGTGCATTTTCATAATCCTATTAGAATACATAAATTTAAGTATATGGTGGTTGGAACCAGAAAATGAGAATTCTTATTTCCTATAAACCAAGAAATTGTAAAAATGAGACGAAAAATGTTATGATTTTTTAATTTTCGTTTTATCAAACGATGAAAAAGTAAGTATATGTATAGTTATTGAAATACTTAACACAAAATCATTCACAAATCATTCACAAATCATAGAGGAATCATAGAGCAATCATAGAGGAATCATAGAGCAATCATAGAGCAATCATAGAGCAATCATAGAGCAATCATAGAGCAATCATAGAGCAATCATAGAGCAATCATAGAGCAATCATAGAGCAATCATAGAGGAATCATTGAGGAATCATAGAGCAATCATAGAGGAATCATAGAGCAATCATAGAGGAATCATAGAGCAATCATAGAGCAATCATAGAGGAATTATACAGCAATCATAGAGGAATTATACAGCAATCATATACGAATAATTGACGAATCATTAATTTAATCATTAACTAATCAAATCATTCACCAATGATACACAATGATAAGGAACATTCAGCAATGATTGAAACGATTTGATTGATTCAAACGATTTGATTGATTCAAACGATTTGATTGATTCAAACGATTTATTTGTAAAAAGAGTAATTCGAACGATTTGATTGATTCAAACGATTTATTTGTAAAGGAGTAATTCGAACGATTTGATTGATTCAAACGATTTATTTGTAAAAAGAGTGATTCAAACGATAAAATATTATATTAAATCATTCAATAAAATAATTCTACTATTTCTATTGTTTTATTAGTTGGATTTTGTATCCAATACTCAATTTGTTGTTCTAATATTTTTATTCGTTCTTTCCATTCTGTTTCTTTATTTTTCAAAATTTGCATTATTCCTAATTTATTCAATTTCCAACAAGAATTTACTTTTTTACCTTTTTCATCTATATAACTATCTGGATTAAATCGAATGAATACAATTGGTCTATGATTCAAATCTTTTGATAACTCCATTAATCGTTTGTTTTCACAACTACAATCATAATTAGTATGTTTATTTTCATCTATTTCAATAATTATTATATGTGAACCCATATCTAATAATAAATCTGGACGACGTTTAGAACATCCATCTTTTACTGTTTTATCTGAAATCCAAGTAAAACTTGAAAATCTTGTTTTTATTCTATTTTCTACATCAGTTTGTTTGGTTTTATAATTTCTTGATACTTTGATTTCTGGATGAATTTGAATACAACAAGGTAAACAATATCCATTATATTTTTTAATTCCTGTTGTTTCACACCAAGAAGATTTACATAATGCTGACCCTCCGCATTTTTTACATGTTGATTTATGTCTTCCGTGTTCACAAATAGAAGATCCTCCACATTCTTTACATTGTGATTTTATTCTACCGTGTTCACAGATTGAAGATCCTCCGCATTCTTTACATTTTGATTTTTGTCTACCGTGTTCACAGATTGAAGATCCTCCGCATTCTTTACATTTTGATTTCTCTCTTCCATGTTCACAGAATGAAGATCCTCCGCATTCTTTACAAGTTGATTTGATTCTTCCATGTTCACAGATTGAAGATCCTCCGCATTCTTTACATTGTGATTTTATTCTACCGTGTTCACAGATTGAAGATCCTCCGCATTCTTTACAAGTTGATTTTTGTCTACCGTGTTCACAGATTGAAGATCCTCCGCATTCTTTACAAGTTGATTTTATTCTTCGGTGTTCACAGATTGAAGATCCTCCGCATTCTTTACATGTTGATTTGAATCTACCGTGTTCACAGATTGAAGATCCTCCGCATTCTTTACATTGTGATTTTTGTCTACTGTGTTTACAGATTGAAGATCCTCCGCATTCTTTACATTTTGATTTTTGTCTACCGTGTTCACATTTTTTTTTACGTATTTTAATACCATTCATTTTTGTATTTGATAATAGACTTTGGAATTAATATCAATTTTATGATTTGTTTGTTAATTACAAACAAATCGGTTTGAATAACACTTTTTTACAGTCAGTTTAAATAATTTTATTATAAGTAAATGGAAATTATATCAAATATGATAAATAACATATATAGTAATTTTTTAAAAAAAGAAGAACCAATATATACATTTTCAAAATATAAAGAGCCAACGAATGATGAAATTGATGAATTAATAAATGCAACAATAAGAGAAATTAAATTAGACAATGAAATAAATAATCTTAATATCAGATTGAAAAACTTAATAAAAGAAGATGACGATAATCAAAGTAATAATAATAATAATGATAAGAATAATGGTGCAATTCAGGAGAGAATTAAAGTTTTGATAAAAAATGATCCGTGATTCTGAAAACGGTAAAAAATTTTTAATATCGATACATTTGTTTTGAATAAATAATAAAGAATTGTGTAATAAATTGTTTAAACAATTTATTAGACTATAATCATTTTATCGCTTAGATCTTTTAGATCCAATCTATTGCGTCTACAAAAAATCTCGGATTTTGTTTCCACATTGTTACTACAAAATTATGTTGAACTTCTATGATTTTATTAAGTTCTTGTTCAAAATTATCTTGAGCTTGTTTTGATTTTTTTTCTTTTTCTTCATTTGTAAGGTCAGATTCTTGGATTTGTTTTAGTTTTTCTGTAAAAATTTCTCGCAGTATTTTTTCAATATCATCTTTAACAAAAGTAGAACCAACTAAATTGATAATACTAATAGTGCTTTGAACAAGTTTTTTTAAAGAATCAAGGGAAAAAGGACGACAATAACTTAAATCTAAAGTATGAAGAACTTTACTTTCAGCAAGTTCTTTGATACTATCATCAGTGATAGGCATCGACAAACCAGATAAATTCAATGTGTGAAGAACAGGACTTTTAGCGAGTGCCTTAATACTTTCTTGTGTAATTTGATGACAACCAGATAAATCCAAAGAGTGAAGAACAGGACTTTTAGCGAGTTCTATAACATCTTCATCTATGATTTGACGACAACGAGATAGATTCAAATTAGAAACAGACTTTTTTTTAGCAAATTCCTTAAGACTTGAAAAAGAACAGCCACTTAAATTCAACGTGTCCAAATGAATGTTTAGTTTTTGTAAATCTTTATCAGTAATAGTTTTACTAACATCATCGGAAGAGAAATCTGAAGAGAAATCTACTGTATGAATTTTATCATTGAAATAATTTATAAAATCAAAAAATATATCAACCGATTTTCTATCACGAAATTTGAACTTAGCATCATCTAATTTACTAATTACCTTTTTAATTTTATCTTCTTCATTTGCAATTACATATAATTTTTGAAAAAACACTCGAGTACCTTCAGCAGTAAAATTAGAACGAATCTTTTTACTTTTATATTCATTCAAATGTTTATTAACACTTTCTAAACTTTTTATATCTTTCGGATCAAGAAAAGAAGAAATTGACTCTTTAATGTCAGGAATAATAGTAGAAAGAGATGGAAGATTTTTTTTCCTTTGTTCTTCCAAGGGTTCATCTACTTCATCTTGTTTTCTTTTTTTACTACCATCAAATTTCATAGATTTCTTTGTTTTGATAGATTTCTTTGCTTTGATAGATTTGTTTGTTTTGATAGATTTCTTTGCTTTGATAGATTTTAGATTGGTAGATTTCTTTGTTTTGATAGATTTTTTTGTTTTGATCGATTTCTTTGCTTTGATAGATTTCTTTGCTTTGATAGATTTTAGATTGGTAGATTTCTTTGTTTTGATAGATTTCTTTGTTTTGATAGATTTCTTTGCTTTGATAGATTTCTTTGCTTTGATAGATTTCTTTGCTTTGATAGATTTTAGATTGGTAGATTTCTTTGTTTTGATAGATTTCTTTGTTTTGGTATATTTTTTAGCTTGCATTTATTTAATAGAAAACATTAATCATTATTTGATTTAAATTTTATAACAAGTTAGTTATAAAATTTTATATAATGTCATAGATATTATTACTTCTTATTGCTTTTTTTCATCGTTAATCGTGCTATGCTTATGTTTTTTTATCGTTACTCACGTTTTCTTTATCGTTAATGACGTTTTTTATCGTCAATCACATTTTCTTCATCGTTAATGACGTTTTTTTTATCGTTACTCACATTTTCTTCATCGTTAATGACGTTTTTTTTATCGTTACTCACATTTTCTTCATCGTTAATGACGTTTTTTTTATCGTCAATCACATTTTCTTCATCGTTCACGTTTTTTTCATCGTTAATGACGTTTTTTTTATCGTTACTTACATTTTCTTCATCGTTCACATTTTTTTCATCGTTAATGACGTTATCTTGTACCTTTTCAAGTTTGATAGATGGTGGTAAGTTGTTTGGTAAAAGATATGTAATCGAATCAACCTTAAAAGTTAAAAGTTCATTCCAACAATTGTCTTTATATTTTGGGCGAAGAGCATATTCTTTTTGATTAGTAACATTATTTAAATCATCCATGGTAATTTTACCAAGTTCTCCAATAGTGCCATGAGCATAATGTCCATATTTAACAATTAAACGTTTCATATTATCTTTATTCAATTTGAAAATATATAAATCACCAAGATTATCTAAATTTTGTTGGCAAATATAATAAGCAGTTAACAGATATTCACAATTATGATTCATTCTCAACTGAACATAATTGAATTTGTTATTTTCTTTACCACCATTCGATGCTTTAATTTCAATATTAGTATGATTTGAATATAAATCTCCGTTACATAATGAAGCATTATTTTTGGTCATATTATATTTAATTTTTATATATTTTTCTAAAACAGGTCCAGTGAATTGTCCAGATAAATTATTATATTTACAATACATGTGAGCATCTTTCAAAGTCGGAAGTTTCATAATATTTTGTGTGTGAATTTTATTAGAACAAGTGCTATTCAATAATAGTTGAAGTTTAATTTTCATTTCGTTATAATATTCCATTTTAAATATGAAATTTAAAAAAAGAGGATAAAAATCAATTTTTACGATTTGAATATAATCTAACAAGTTCCCCTCTACCCATAGAATTTTGTCGAGCAGTATTAAAACTATCTGAATAGTCAAGTTGATTAAAGTTATAAATTAAAAGGTCAATATTAATATTACTTTTAATCCAATGCCAACTTTTAGGTCTAAGTTCATTTAAATTGTATTTTTGAATAAAACCTATTTTACCACCATAAGCTCTAATAGCAAAATCAGCATTAGTAGGTGGTGTAGGTTGTCCTGATTGATCGATAGGTCCGAATGAAAGAAATTTCCAATCATCGTGTTTAGTAGGTAAATCAATAAAAGGTCTTTTAATATCTTTTTTTTGCCAAATTTGAAAACAACATTTAACCATCATAGGAGGATAAAAACAGCAAGGTTTAGTAGGAACATCCTCATCATAAATTAAATGAAAAGAGTTATTTAATTTATTTTGAACACTTGGTCGTCTGAAAGTTCTTGGAATAATAAAAGCGATAACTTTAGCCCATTGAGCAGAATGATTAAAGAATTTAATCGCCAACGAACTAACTTTACCAAAAGGAGGATTACCAATAACTAATATATTGTTGTAATGAATAGGAGGAGTAAAATCAAAAAAATCCATTTGGATAATATTATTATTTTCAGGTGAAATATCAATAGCAAACATATTATCAAAATGTAATTGGTCAGAAAAACTGCCATTACCAGCACTTGGTTCAATAATAAAATCAAAAAAAAGTTTATCATCATAAATTTCAAAAACTTTATCAATACATTTTTTGGAATAAGTGACAACAGTAAAAAATTTATCTAATCCTTCTTTTCTGACATCAACAGTGTTTTTCATTTTTATATAGAAATGAAAGAAAGAATTTGTAAAAATCAATTTTCAAAAAGAATAGCATCTATTTTAAGATAAAGTTGTTCGATAGTATCATCATTATCAATACGAATCGAAGGTAATTTATAAATCCACTCATATTCACTAATATGTAAAGACGAAGGAATAGAATGTTGTTTTGAAAACCATGATGGTTCATTTCTCATAACATACATCATTTTTGCCCCCATATTTTCTAACATTTGAATTTCAGATACAAATCTACAATCAGTAATAACGACATTATTAAATTGTTTAATTTTTCTTTCAAGAGCAAAAATCCAAATATCCTTATGAAAAAGGTTTCTGAATAAATCAGTGCCAATCATTTGCATCATAGTTCTTGGGGTAACAGTGAATTGTAATTTATCACTCCACCAAATATCTTTTTGTTCTCTCCATAAACGAGATTTTTCTGAAATACCTTCCATTAAATCTCTATCCCAATTAAAGATAGCGGAAATAACATCTTTTAAAACAGAACTAAAACTCAATTTTACAAAACCTTTGGTAATTAGGTAAGAAGCAATAGTATCTTTACCACTTCCAGCAAATCCACAAATACCAATAATCATTTTAATTAAATTGAATAAGTTTTATTTTTAGAATCATTTTTTAATTCATCCGAATGAATTTCTTTCAGTAAGCATTATATTTTAGTCGAAACTCTAAAGTGGGTGGTGTTAATCTTGTACAATCAAACATAAAATTAACACCAACTGTTTTTAAAGAAGAAAGACCATTGAAAGATGGTGTAGTTAAATTTTCACATTCCACCATCCAATCATCACCAACTGTTTCTAAAGAAGTAAGACCTTCGAAAGATGGTGTTGTTAAACTTTCACATCTTTTCATCCAATAATCACCAACTGTTTTTAAAGAAGAAAGACCATTGAAAGATGGTGTAGTTAAACTGGGACAAAACCCCATCCAATCATCACCAACTGTTTCTAATTTTGATAGACCATTGAAAGATGGTGTTGTTAAACTATGACAAAGTAACATCCATCTATTACCAACTGTTTTTAAAGAAGAAAGACCTTCGAAAGATGGTGTTGTTAAATTGTAACAACTCTCCATCCATTCATGACCAACTGTTTCTAATTTTGATAGACCATTGAAAGATGGTGTTGTTAAACTACGACAAACTGCCATCCATCCATCACCAACTGTTTTTAAAGAAGAAAGACCTTCGAAAGATGGAGTTGTTAAACTTTCACATTTAATCATCCAATAAACACCAACTGTTTTTAAAGAAGAAAGACCATTGAAAGATGGTGTAGTTAAATTTTCACATTTCGCCATCCAATCATCACCAACTGTTTCTAAAGAAGAAAGACCATTGAAAGATGGTGTAGTTAAATTTTCACATTCCGCCATCCAATTATTACCTACTGTTTGTAAAGAAGAAAGACCATTGAAAGATGGTGTAGTTAAATTTTGACACAAATCCATCCATGTATCACCAACTGTTTGTAAAGAAGAAAGACCATTGAAATTAGGTGTTGTTAAACGATCACAACTCTCCATCCAACCATCACCTACTGTTCGTAAAGAAGAAAGACCATTGAAAGATGGTGTTGTTAAACTGTCACAATAATCCATCCAATTATTACCTACTGTTTGTAAAGATGATAAACCAGTAAAATTTACTGTTGTTAAATTCAAACATTTATACATCCATGTATTACCTACTGTTTGTAAAGAAGAAAGACCATTGAAAGATGGTGTTGTTAAACTTCGACAGTTAACCATCCAATCATAACCAACTGTTTTTAAAGAAGAAAGACCTTCGAAAGATGGAGTTGTTAAACGATCACAACTCGCCATCCAACTATCACCTACTGTTTCTAAAGATGATAAACCAGTAAAATTTACTGTTGTTAAATTACATCTAAACATCCAATCATTACCTACTGTTTTTAGAGACGGAAAATAAAAATCAATTGTTCTTACAGTGTTAGGTATTGAAGAAAAAGTGATTGTTTGTTCAAATCCATAAACAACTATATTTACAATACTTCTGTTTATTTGTTCGTTTGTTACATAAATAATTTGTTCTTCAATTGTTACTGGTATTCTTTCACAATCTAAAACATTAATTTTCGATGGATCAACTACCACAGTATCATCTTTGATCAATTCAAAATTGCTGACACACTCTTCCAATTTGTTTTTCTTTTCTGTTATTGTTTTTATTGTTTCGTTTAATGAAAGTTCTTCTTGACGTAATATCTTCTGATTTACTGATATTAAACTAATTAATTCTTCTTGTAATTTTGTTGGATTTATACAGTAGTAAACTTTTAATTTTTTTATTAAATCAATTTCTAATAATTCAGGACAGTAATGTTTGTACCAATATATCTGAAAGAATATGATTAAAAACCCAAACTTCATCTCCGAAGAATAATCAAAAGTATTAAAATTGTTAATAGAAAGAACAGTATCTTCATCCATAGATTCCAAAACATTCATCAAATCGTCTTCATCAGGTAAAAAAGTTAATATTTCACCTACAGTATCAACATCAAGTGGTGCGAGATCATCTTCTTTTTTTCTTTTCATATCATGTTCAAGTTTTTCTTCTTCTTCATCTCTTTTTCTTTTCATACCAGATTCTTCAGCTCTTTTTCTTTTCATATCAGGTTCAGGTTGATTTTCATCTTCTCTTTTTCTTTTATCAGTTTTCATACCATCAAAAAAACGTAAATAGAATTGTTCTTTTGTAGATACAGGTTTATTTTTTAATGATTTAACTTTGATAGATTTCTTTCCTTTAACAGATTTGTTCTTGTTCTGTTTAACAGATTTCTTTTGTTTTACAGATTTCTTTTGTTTTACAGATTTCTTTCGTTTAACAGATTTCTTTTGTTTTACAGATTTCTTTCGTTTTGCAGATTTCTTTTGTTTTACAGATTTCTTTGGTTTAACATTTTGTTTTTTGTGAACAGATCTAATCATTTTTATAAATAAGCAAGTAAATAAACATAATAAAATTTTTTCATTTTATTTTTTGATATAATAAAATGAATCGATTAGTGCGACGAATCGTAAAAAAAAGCGTAGGTAGAATGAAAAAAAGTATACCTAAAATGAAGAAAAGTGTAGAGAAAAAGGTTAAAAAGATAAAGAAAAGTACAGGGATTAGAAGGAATTTAAAATGAAAGTAATAATAAAAAAATGAATCAAAATACAATTTACGGTATTCGAATTACTAACTCAGATAATATAACCATTTTTTCGTTTATTTTCTCTAAAAAGTTTGATCAAGCCAAAATTATTAGAATCATCAATAAAGTATATACTGAAATAAATAATGATATTTATATATTTGAATATTTACTCCGAGATTTTACTTGGGTGAAATTTAATGAATCATTTGATACATTTGTTGAACTTGCAGATAATCATGAAATTTTACTTGGTTATCATTAGGTAAAAAAAAGATTGATTTCTATCGACGTCGTATAAACGTTTATTACCATCGAAACCGATTATTACTGACTGGGATAACCATGATTTATCAAAAATATAAAACTAACTGAAGAATTTAATCGTAGTAAAAAAAAGAAATAGATATTCATTTAAATTTACTATAAAATATATTTATTCATTTTGATATTTCTTAATATCAAAATCCTTTATGAAATAATGGTGAAAAAGTCTAATAACATCATTTAAATCCAATTCGCTTTACAGTATTTATAATCAACAGGCATTACATTACAGTCTTCATTTCTTTCACGAAAATATTTTCTTATATCATCTCTTAACTGTATTTTTGAATCATTAAGTTGCCACAATCCTCTACTATTCTTTACTATATCTCGTAGTGGATCAAATTCATTTCGAATCAATATTTGCCATCGATCCACATATTTACGATCCACTTTATTTCCATGAAAATGATGTAATATTGTTCCATGCACAAATCCAACATTCTTTTTTATTACCTTTTTAGATCTCTCTTGAAATATTTCTGCTAATAGTTTGTAATTTTGATGTAGTTTTTGATTTAATGATAAATCTACTTTTTCTACAAATGCTAAGCACATATGATTGTCTGCACTACCTAATACCGCGAAATCAAGTAAACCGCCTAATCCATCATATGCTTTTCTGGTTATTGCGTAAGCATACCCAACATGAAAATAATTTCCTCCATATTTTGAAGATGATGGTTTATATTCTTCACCATTACAATATGCATACATAAAACCAGTATGAACTTGTAATGTTTCTTGTTTTACACCTAAATCTATACAATGTGAAAACAATTGAACGACTTTATAAGTTTGTAATGCTTCTATTGTATCACTTACCCAATTTTTATTTTGAAATTCAAGGTCTGCATCTACCCATGCCATATATTCCCAATCATCTGGTAAACTTTGAACTGCAATATTTATCAAATTTTCTTTATACCAAAGTTCATCGTATGTTCTTAATTTAATTTTAGAGTCTGTGGCAAAATCACGATTGCCTTGTTGTAGTTCGATTGTTATTAAAATGACTCGTTCTTCTTTTTCCATTCTTTCACAAAATTGTGCAAATAATTCATATCTTCTGTTAAAACGTGCTGGATTTGATACAACGGCTATTACATATAAATGACTTTTTGATGTTATTTTTTTTGTTTTGACAATATCGCCATTTTCCATTTATTGTAAAAGGAAAAAAATTTACTCTATTATATTATCTACGTTCATTTTCATACAAATATATCAACTTTTTTATACAACATTTTCATCTTCATTTTCTGGTTTACATTCAGACTCGTATTCACATTCTTCTTCAAACTTTGATTCTTCTTCACATTGTTGTTCAAATTCTTGTTCAAATTCTTGTTCATCATCTCGAATTTTCTTGAACTTTATGTATACAAATAGGATAACCAAGAATATAAGAATAATAAAATCAAAAGTAAAAGAAAGAATAATATTATTCATCTTAATTTTTTGTGGCTATGGCGTTTGACTGTTTTTGAACTAACTCTATTTTTATAATTTTTATTTTTTTTTACACATTTTTCGAATATATCCCTTTTACTTAGTTTCGATGCTAATTTTGGTGTTTTAGAAGTAACTTTAATAGATGGACGACAATATGGATAATTTTTTTGCCAGTTTTCTGGTAATTTTGGTCTTCCACAAGATACTTTTTTTGGTAATTTACAAACATTAATCCATTTTTCTTTATACCATCTTGAAATACCAACAGAGGATGATTTTTTTTTACCAGTATATTCTCCCCCTCGACTCATATACTGTTTGACAAGCCATCCAGAGGCATAAGCACTGGGCCACACTTTAAATTTTCTTTTTCCTTCCGATTTAATTTGATTGTATAATTTTTTATTTTTCGGTGAACTCATTTTTATAAAAGAAAATATTTTTTGGATTTTTATATAAAATTCTATATAAAAATATAATTAATTGTCTCCTTCATAAGTGCTTAAGGCTTTTCTAAAAAATAAATCAAATTCATATTCTGTTATATAAATTTTGAACTCTTCCCATAATTCATTACGTAAAATACTAAAATTTGTTTGGAAAAACAATAAAAACGATAAACGATTTTTCCAGTTACTCGATGATTCTGTCATTTCAGTTATAACCGTATCTGCAAAATCTTGTATTATATCATCTAAATTTACTTTTGATTCGATTAAATGCTGAATACGTGTTTTTTTATCTTCATCTTTCCATAAGTTATTTTTATCTAAATATAACTTTATCACTTTATCTTTTTTCTCGTTATAAAAAGGCGATGATGCTTCTGTTATTTCTTTTACTTTTTTATTCAATCGACCAACAAAATTGGCGACAATTTGGTCTTCAAAGGATATTTTTAGATTCATGTTTTCTTCAAAACCAGAAAGTGAATTTACTAATCTTGTAAAGAAACCAGTCGAGCATGTTCCTGCCATTTCTTCTAATTCTTCAATTAATCGTTTTATTAATTCAACTTTATGCTCGTGTTTCATCATATATGTCCATAATTTTATCAAAATGTCAGATAATTTCATGTTATTGTAAAGATTTTTATCCAATGTTATTCTTTCTAATGACATTTTTACATTTTGTGATTTAGATAAACAAGTGAGTTCATGATATATTTCATCAAAATTACAATTACTTTCAATTGTTTTCAAAAATAATAACATTTGTGATGCTGATTTTTCAATATTTGAAACATGAACATTTTGTGCATTATCATATAATATTCTTACTTTACCATAACTTTCACCTAATTCTTTAATTATCTTTTGTCCTATTTCTTTGTATTCATCATTAATTCCGTGATTAATCAAAGTATCCGCTCCATCTGCTCTTTCATTGTATTCATTAGTGATATCTGATGAAATATTAACTAATATTTTACATAATTCATCTTTTTCATTTATCGTTATCAATTTACAGTTATTCAACATGTTTTGTATACATAAAATACGATATCTACCATCATTCTTTTGATTACACGCAAATTCAAACAAAAAATAATACAAATATTTATCTTTGTCATATATTTCAACATTTTCCAACGATACTATGGTTTTATATCGATATTTACAATCAATATCATTGTCTTTAATAATTTTCATCATACATTGTAAACAATCGGAAAAATAATCTTTATTTTTCATTAAATCCATAATTGTGGTTACTTTATATGGGGTAGCAAGATCATCATCTAAATTATTACAAACATTTGCCAAAGTCTTATAAGCGAGTATCAATCTTTCTTTATTTTTTGTTCGTATTGATTCATTACTCATTTCTTTGATAGATTTAAGTTCTTCATCATCCGTTTCATGTATTATTTCTTCATATTCTTGAAAACTAAATAAAGCACGGACAGCTTCAATTTTAAATAAACTACTAATAGTCGACTTTGTTGCTATTTCAACTATATAAGTTTGTAAATTTTTGACACCACTAAACTCATACATTCCTGTTAATGTTTTCAAATCAATATATAAATCTTCGACTTTGCAAGTATTTATATATAAAATTCTTTCTTCCAATGATAAATCATAATCGAATATTGGATTCATTTTTATTATTATTTTACGATTTTCTCTTTTTAAAATTTACATTTCGGCTTCTAATATCTTCATTGCATACTTTTGCAATAATTCATTTAATTTTTCATTCTTATTTTTCAACTCTTCATTCGTTTTTTTCAACTCATCTGTTGTTTTTTTCAAATCATTGTAATCATCCTCTAAATCTTTAAAGGAATCAACATCATCCAACAACTTGTTTTTTTCATCGATGAGTTCATCCTCTCGATCTTTTAAACCTATAAGATATATTTAATTAATTTAAATTTATTTGTAAAAGTTTATTCTTACTTTCGTTTTCATTCTTGCACCTTGATATTTCGTTCTTCAAGTCTAATAATTTAAATATTATTTTGTAAAAAAACTTGTTAATAATTTACTTACATTCAATTTCATCAATGAAAGTTTTTTTCATTTTCAAATGGGCTTCTTTTCTTCCAATGATAAATCGCTGAGTGTTGTCTTTATCATCAAGTAAATCATTTATTCTTTTCTGTAAACGAATAATGATTGCTTCATTGTCTTCATTTTCTTGTCCTTGGTCTACTATATATTTCATTTTATCAGTATCAAATGATGTTGAGTTTTTTATGACTTACATTTTGTTTTTTTCATTTCGTTTCCTATTTCTGTTAATTTTCTTTTTCTCTCTACTTTTTCTGTTTTCATTTCTCCTTCTTCTTGTCCGCTACTTTCTTGGTCTTCTTCTTTTTTTCTTGATTGCTCTTCGTTCACCATCTTTGTAAATGTTGTGTGTGAACTCTTGTAGTTGACAAATAAAAAACTTGTCAACTGACTGACTGTTGTTGTCATACAAATGTCATCCGAGTATGTTATTTTGTAAATTGATGTTTTAAATTTTTAATCAATATTTTCATTTCTATATTGAAAAGTCAAAAGAAAAATTGGTTTTCGTTTTCTGGAAAAATTGTTGTTGATATTGGATCAGCTTCAATTGCATCGTTCCATTCATTACAATAGTAGATCGGTATAATTTATTGTATATTTTAATTGCGTTTATTGAATATATCCTATTTGAACAGATCGATTATAGAGAATACATCTGGTAAAACGAAACTATGGAATGGATTAAAAAAGTATACTCGTTCATTTCTATCGCATCCATTCAAATTTATGCTTCGTCGAGAAACTAAGTTGATTTACGGCTTATACTTCGCAACTTATATGACTGCAAATGTTATAGATACAGTATGTGAACAAATTAAAAAAGATAGTCAGTTGTCCAAGTTCATTGGAACCACGTTGGTAAATGTAAGTTTATGTGTGACAAAAGATCGAGAATGTTCGGTGTAGGTATACCTCGTGCTTTTCCCGCTGTTTCATAGCTACAAGGGATAGGTATATAGTTTTTTTTTTCGTTTTCTGAAGTATACCTTATTTCATGTCGTATTTAGTATGACATTAGTTGCTTCATTTAATATCCCATCGTTATAAGTGATTCGACGGCTTTAACGATTGCTCAATTGATTTCCCCCATTGCTATCAACTCCATTACAACTACTTGGGTTAGATATATACAATAATCCAAACAACTCGGTGAGATTGATACTTGAAGCAAGGAGTAAGTAATACATACTGTAAAGAAAAAGGAAACAATATGATAAAAAAAATACAAGATGAATAAAAGTTACGACGACGCTTTGTAAAAACAGAATTATTTTATTGAATATAATAAATATATGAAAGAAACGTTTACTTCAAATTCAGAAGCAATAGGGACTATATTAACAGTATCATTAGTTATTTTCATTATACTCGTGACATTAAGTATATTGATACCAGTTTTAATCCTAACTATTTTATTCCGAAATATACGTGAATTCAAACAATGGGAAATTATTTTATATCTATGCTTGATATTAAGTATATTTGTTCCAAAAATAGGTTTAATCGGTCCAATAATAGGTTTAATCGGTCCAATAATAGGTTTAATCGGTCCAATAATAGGTTTAATCGGTCCAATAATAGGACTAATAATGATTTTAATAAAAACGAATTATTTTTCTATAAATAAAGAATGAAAGTGAATAAACGATTATTATATGAAAAAGCATATAAGAAATGTTTAGAAAAATGTAAAACTGTAGATTGTTTAACAAAGTGTATGAAAAAAAGTCAGGTAAAGAAGAAGAAAAAGAGTCAAAGAAAAAAGAAAAGTGAGGTCAAAAAGAATAAGAAGAAAAGTCAAGTAAAAAAGAGTTTGAAGAAAAGAAGTTAATACATTTTTTATTTTTACTGAAAAAATAAAAAATTACTGCTCTAAAATTTGTTCTAATCTTGGAAAAAATTGTAAATTATTAAGTATCTTTTGTTTGGCTTCTTTGATATAAGGTAATCTTTGCGTATACCAATCTTCGTCCATCGCTTTTTGAATAATGGCTAAATCATGCTCAAAGTTACTTAATTCCAAGTAAACGAAAGCTCTCTCATCAATATAATCTTTGAGATTAAAACAACCAGAATAAAACATAAGTGTTTCAGATAAAATACCATCAATGATTTTTTCAGTGAAATAATTTTTAATTGAATGATTTTCAACATTGAAAGCATATTTATAAGGAATAAGAGAATCATCTTTTTGATGAAGAGGTAATGGATTTTTATAATTCTTGTAAAGAAATTGATTCGATCCATATACATGAACATTCATTTTATCTTCAATAAATTTGATAAAATCAACACGTTTGATGTGTCCAGCGTCTTTATATTTAGAAGAGAGTATTGTGCTTAAAACATGAGAATAATCTTCATTTTTAATAATTGTTTCGTTCATTAATTGTTGATATGTTTTGCCCAAATGCCATTCGTTATTATTATAATGTAAATTGTGATATCCAACGAATTTATACAATGAAGCATCAGGATTTGTCCATTTCCCCCATTGGTTTTCAAATTTTTCCATAAAAGGTTCCATTCTAAAAATAATAGTTTTAGATGGATCATGATTAAAATCATCAGTCCAAGGGCGATTAATAATACAATAAAAATCACAAGGTTCTGTATCAACGATGCGAATATTATTCCAAGTAAAGTTATTATCTTTACTCATTTTATTCCAAAGATTAATTAATTCAGTAGAATTACACCAATTACATGTTACAAATACTCTTTTAATATTTTCATCAGGTTTTTTTTCGAAATGTATTAATGATTCATCTTTTTGTAATTCCATCAAAACTTTATTTTGAATATCTTTATATTTTTCATCATTTAAACTTTTTAAGACTAAAAATAGCAATGCATTGTAATTTTTTGAAGATAAGTCGTTGATTATATGATCGAATGACATTTTTATTAATAATTACATATTCTTTAAAGATGATTTAACTAAACTATATAAACGTGTCGAGGTGATTTCTTCTTCTTGATAGACTTTTTGTTCTTTTTTGTTAAAGGAGATTTCTTGTTCTTAATTTTTGATACATTTTTGCTTTTATTTTTTTTACTTTTTTTTAATTTTATGCTTCTTTTCAATTTATTACTTCTTTTATTCATCAATCCATCTTCATTTTTCCCTCCGATAAAAATTTTGGAAAAAAAATTCCACCAATCTTCTGTTGCTACTGTTTCTAATTTCTGTAAATTAAGTATCTCTTCATTCTTCACATTATTCATCCAGTATTTTAATCTTTCTTCATCTACATTTTTCATAACTGATTTTATAATTTTATTGTCTTGTAAATCATTTATTTTAATATTATTATCACGTGCTAAATTTATCAATATTTCCTGTAAATTATCATAATTTTTTTCTGATAAAGGTGTATTTTTTAAATATTCACCTAAATCCAAACTATATGGTAGTGCTAATTTGTTGATATTTGTATATACACTTTGAAGGTTATTTGTTCCATGTTGATATATTAATTGTGTAATCTTATCCTTTTCATCATTTCCTATCTTTCCACTGTTGTCCATTTCATTTAAAATATTTACAAGATTTGTAAGTAATGTTGTATTAAGTTTGTTCAATTCTGAAAGTGACGGTGATTCTAATTCTATGTTTTTATTTTCTAATGAATCAAGTTGATAATTAAAAATTGTACCAAAGAATTGTAACAATGGTATAATTTCTTTCATTAAAGATTCATTTAATTGTAAAGATTTATTTTCATTTCTACTAACTGTTGTTACTTCTTTTATTTGATCATCTGTTAATTGTATAAGTGCATTAAAACGTATAAGAATAAAATTTTGAAAAAATGTGACTATTTTTTGATCTTCTTCTGTCTTTCCTTTTTTAATATTATCCAAGTTATTAATCAAGTTGTTTTTTATTTGTTGAAGTTCATCTGTTGTAATTGGTGTAATAGCAGGCTTTGTAGGTAAATAAATTTTCTGTGATGTAGATGTATAAAAATCTACGACTTCTTCAATAAATTTGTTTGTTTGTAATTGTTCTAATTTTCTTAATCCTGCCGTTTTTAACATTTGAACCATATCATATCCAAATTTAGAAAAATTAATTGTCATAAAAAAATTAACTGTCTTTTTTCCAGATTCTACAGTTTTTAATGGTGCAAAACAAAGGAATACATGAAATTCATAAGCCATTGGTATGAACACGAAAGGTAGATCTTTCGTATAAAAATCAATTATTTTTACTGTTTCTTGAATTGCAACTTTTATAGGATAAATTTCCTTTACTTGATCAATAATATTGTTCGTTATTTTTAGTAGTGTTAATAATGGTTTTTGTGCTTCTTGTGCTAAATCAGTTAGTGATGGATTTGTTGTAGTTCGGATTATCTGATCATTAAAATAAATTTTATCCATCATTGATAAAACATTAGACGATGAGATTAATTTAATAAGTGCTTCGGGATTTATTGATGGTGTTATACTCAATTGAAAAATTAATTGTCGTAAATACTGTTTATAAGCTTCTGTTTTCTTTGAATAATTCAGAAAATCTTTTACAACTTCAACATCTTTTACTTTATCATCTTTTTTTACAACTTCAACATCTTTTACTTTATCATCTTTTTTTACAACTTCAACATCTTTTACTTCAGAATTATTAATTAATAATGCAACACTTTTATCTATTTTTTCGACAACATCTACTATTTTATTTAGTATTTCAGTTTCATTTTGTGCTTTCTCAACAACATCTACTATTGTTGAATTTGTTTGTATTTCAGCTTCAATTATTTTTGTTTGTTGTTCAATATTCTTCATTACATTCTCATCCTTCGAAACATTTTTATTTGTTATGCTATCTAAAGTTTTTTGTATTTCTATTTTTACTAAAGGTGAAGTAAAATCAATACAGTTATAATCATTATAAAATGCAGGTTCTAAAGGACATGTAAGTAATTTAGGCAATTCAGGCAATTGAGGTAAATCAATCTTCAAAGTATCAGAAGATTTCAAATTTGATTGTAAAGTCTGATAATTCTGTAACTCTTCTTTAACATGCGTTTTATTATTTTGCATTTCTAAATTTAATGTGGTTTGAAAATTATCTTTTGAATCAGGTGTACTCGATCTAAAATAATTTAATATTAAACCTATTAAAACCAAAGCAGTAATTGTTACCAAAGAAGAACTGTTCTTCAACGATTTTATAACTCTTTTTATTTTTTCTGGTTTCTTTGACTCAATTGATTTAATGAATTTTTCTTCTTCTTCTTTTTCTTTATCCGTTTTTTCTTCTTTTTTTTCAACTGATTTTTCAATATCAGTTTTTTCTTCTTCTTCTTCTTTTTCAACATCTGTTTTTTTTTCTTCTTTTTTTCTCAGCAGGAACCAATCATGTGCAGTTTTCTTAATAGGTTCAGGTTCTATTATTAATTCATCATCTTCATCATCTTCATCATCTTCATCTTCATCATCCCATTTTATTAATTCTTCTTTTTTTTTCAATTGTTGTCTATTTTTTGGTGAAATTCTCATTTATTTAATTGAATAAAAAACTTTTTTTAATAAAACACTTTAAATGACATCTCCTTCATTACTGTCAGAGGCTTGTTGTTGTATTTTCCATTGTTTAATTGCTTCATCTAAACTTTCTTTGATTTGATCATTCATTTTTACTTTAATAATTAAAGACCCTCCACAACCATCGCCATATTTAGCACATTCGAATACTATTCGATCTTTTTCGAAAAAAATAAAAATCTCCATTAGATGGCTTTGAATCAAAACCATTATTATTCAAAGCACTTAAGTCTTCAGGGAAACAATCGATTTGGATATTGTCATTTTTAAAAAAAAGTGTTGAACGAAAACATTTGACAAGAAAAGATGATTGGAAGTCTATTTATCAAAACAAGAATTAGATTTAGGAAGATTTGCTTGTAACGAAGCAATTAAAAATCAATCAAAACCAATTGATATAAATAATTTAAGATTTTTTGAAAATCACAACACATTTAACTGAATGTACTCGCATTCTTCGCAAAAAATACCAGCAACTGTTCGAACTAATTTACATTCTTTCTCATTATCACCGCAGACCACACAATGTGGTTCTTTGATATGGCTATATTTTAATTTATATTGTTGTCGAATTTCAATCAAATTATCATCTTTTGTGTACATAACTCCCAATGTTGATTTCGGTAATTTGTTACCACATGATTGTTTGTGTAGAGACCAATCTGCTTTTTGACAAGCAACTGAACAATAATGAATATTACTACATTTTCCACAAACGTGCATTCCTTTATCAGCCTTAAGACAATTATTACATCTATATACTTTTTTCGACATTTTGTGTAAGACCACATTAAAATAAAGTTGTCAACGTGACTGTTGTCAACTATATACGCGTGTCTCCTGAACACAAACAAAATGGAATCACCAACAAAAGAGAGACGTCCTGAACAACAAGAAAGTCCAATAAAAAAACTAAAAATAGAGGTAAGAAATGAATCAAATGAAATAAACTTCTATATTAATCATTTTAATATAGAACTTTAGCGGTGTGCAAGAAATAACAGAAGAAGAAAGAACAATATTTCGAAAAGCATACAAAACCACATACTTTAAAGAAATACCAGAAGAAAAGTTTAATTTATTCGAAGAATGGTGTTTTAAAACAGCGAGTCTGGATGTGATATTTGGTAAAAATATAACTCTATGTTATTTGGATACCAGCACATTGAAATGTAGATATCAAAAGTTTGATCAGGCATACAAAATACTAAGTCGTAGAAATTAGAACTTTAGAATAAATAAATTATTATCGCATGTATTATTTGGATTAGGAAGTCGAACATATTGATAATTCATTTGATTTAATATTTGCACATCAATATAACGATAATTATATTCAGAATGTATAATATCTTCAATTATATATGTGCCAGATTCTTTCATGAAAGGAATAAAATTCTTCATGACATTGCAATTAATAGGAAAGAAATGTAGACCATCGTCAATAATCAAATCAAATTTTACATTATGTAAAACATTACCTTCGCTGAATAAAAGATGAATATCATCATGTTTATATTGATCAAAATGAAAAGAAGTAATTTTATCATCATGATCAAATATATTGATAATTGCATTATCAATGTCACAGCAGAAAATTTGAGCATTGGGGAAATATTCTCTCCAAGCACGAATACTCGCACCAGGTTGATAATAAGCACCTAATTCTCCACCTCTCATATTACTGGGAATAGATGTATTGATACTACCAATACCTATTTCAAGAATATTTAAAGGCTCATTTCTCTGAAACTTGAACATTTCATGATATAATTTTGTATAATTGTGATGACCGTTTCCTTTATCAGAACCATGTCTATTCATAATTTCACACAAAGGAGTAGGAGGATTATTTGCGATAATACTTAAATTGTTGTATGATAACATATTTTTATATTGTTTCATGATAATTTTAAATCAAAAAGCATTAGGTAAGTCGTAAAAAGTAGAATCTCCATAATACAAATTGGAGAAAATTTTTTGACCAGTGCTTATTTCAACACCATTATCTGAACCACGTACAGAACGAATATTCTCAACTTGAACAAAGTCAGAAAATAATGGAAACATACAAGATAAACGTTTTTGCATTTTTCGTAACCATTTTGGATTTTTATTGGATTTAGTAAGTATTTTATGGAAATTTTCATAATATCCAATAGCCTCAATATCATCTTTATGAGTTACTTTCATTTGTATTCTCAAATGATCATCTTTTTCTTCATTAATCGCACCAACGTGAATCAAATTTGCATTAAAAAGAATGACATCACCTTTTTTCATACTTACATGAGTCAAAGGATCAAATAGATTGCAAAAATAAGAATTCTTTTTCAAATGACTTTTTGGAATAACACCGAGAGCTTTAGGCATATCTTCTAAATAGACTAATAAAGTATAAGATGGATATATTTGATTTTCATTGAAAAAATCTCCATTATTATCACGATGACAGGTATGAACGGATGATTTTGCAATAATCCATATATAATCTTGGAATAAATAAGAATCCGATAATTTAGTGTAAATTGCAGTTTGCATGTTTGGATGATTGGCAAGATAATTCTGTATATCTTGGTATTGCTTATCCTGACAATATTCATGTAATTTGTTTACTTCATCGATATCTAATACTTTTTCAAAGACAACAAAACCATCTTTTTCTAAATGAAAATGTTTTTTTTTCGTAACTTTATCTCTATAATGAACGAAATAAGCGAGTAAAACGATCATTATAATTATCCATATTGTAAACATTTATTTATTTACAATATAATATATTTTTATTTACAATATAAAATATTAAATGTTAAACAATTTTTAAATCCATCATATACCTAATAATGAATAAAAACACAATAGAATGGACAATAACTCCAATCAAGGTAGGTTTTCCTTCATCTTCTAATTGAATACCAGTAATATCTTCAACAATAGGATTGGTAATGTATTCATAAGTTACTGGTAGGGCAATGATATAAAATAAAAATGTTGTAATTAAGGATAAATACCATTTGTCTGCGTTAGTAGTCATATTTATTAAAGTAAAAGAAATTTAAATATTTTTACAAGAAAAAGGTAAATTAATTTAACAGTAAAATTTTCTTAATTTTTTGATAACAGAACATAAAAATATACAATCTTTTACATCAACTTTTTCAAATTTTTCCCATATATTATGATTAATGATATGAAATATTTGCACTTTTATTATTTGATCAACTAAATGATATTGTTGATGTTTCAATTTCAGATAAATATATACATCAACTTTATGTATAAAATAACATATATATTTGATTAAATTCTTTTTCGAAAATATATCAATATTTTTCATATTGATATATATAAGACAAGCAACAAAATAATTGAGAGTCTGTAATTGTTCTTCGATTGTTGCATATTCCGCAAGATATGGTTCCGTTAATAGAGTTTGTGAGCAAATAGTATCAAGAATCATTTTCCTCTTGTTCAATAACTGGTTCGATCCAATATGTTGCTCCATAACGTCCCAAAATCGATGTGAAAGTATAATAATTAAATTATTTTTATTTTTTTGATTCAAAGATACGTAGGATAAAAGGACTGGTAATTCATCCAAAATTGGATGATTTTTCCAAGCATCATCGTTTTCCTGAAAAGAAATCAGTAGGTAGGAGAATCGCATTTCAATTTCGGTTAAATGACATAAATTGCTAATTATGTTATGTTCACATTGTTGATGGTCTTGTATCATTAATCCTGCTGTCATTTTTTTGTAGTCTGGGTTCAAAAAGTTGACAACAGTTGGCTGTTATTATTTATTGGGTTCAAAAAATGGAAATAGTATTTTATGAATCATTAATTACTTTTCTACATCGAACTCAGATTTTTACTCCAAAAATCGTTGAACCTATAGGATTTATATCGAATATTTTACCTTCGAAAATACCTGTAAATGAATTTTCATTCGTAAAAGTATGTTGTAAAAAGTCAGACAATAATTTATATTTATTTTTTTCTGAAAATGATGAAAATGCAATCAAATTAATAAGAAAAAAAGACAATTATATTTTTATCGATGAATATATCAAGGTATTTTTTATGTGTATATTTATAGTGATATTTTCTAATTCTGACTTTTTCCAGTATTTCGATGTAAATTATGCAACGGACAGAATGATAATGTTAAGAATTGAACCAGATGTAACAAAATTTTCAAGTGATTTTCATAAAAACTTTGTAAAAGATTTTGAAGAAATATAACTTGAAAATTATACATTAATTTTCTTTCTTTTATAGGACTTTGATTTTTTTTGTTTACCAACATTTTTGGAAGCAGATCTGTGTAAAATTTGAGCATAGGAACCAAATAAACAGGGTAATCCTGATGAACATTCATTATTGAATCGAATAACTTTGATATACATGTGTGGTTTAGCACCTTTATGATGCTTTCTAAGAGACTTTTTTGTAGATTTCTTTTTTGATTTCTTGAAAGACTTTTTAACAGGCATTTTATATAAAGAAAATTTTTTTTAATTTATTCAAATAATACACCATTTTCAATCAACTCATCTAAATCATTATTTTCAGGAACAAGAAAACGAATAAATTTTAATTTATTTTCAATGGGACAAAAAGTATCATTATAAATGATTTTTTTTAAAATGTTCAGAAATTTATTCGTCTTTTGCTCTTTTATTAAATCATATCGAATAATAAGATCCTCAGCACCATCATGTGTTTCGATTGTCCATGCATTTATTTTAAAAATATCAGCAGGTATTTGAGTAACAAATAATTTGCAACCCAATCCATTAATATCAAACTTCTGTTTAACTTTATCTATAAACTCGGGAATAAAACGACATTCAAAATCAAAAGGTGATAATGAAGAATTATTTTTACGATTATATTCATCAATAACTTCTTGTTTAATGTTAAATCCACCCCACATGCTATTTAACAAAATACTAATGGGTGGTTCTTCTTTGACTAAAGAATCAAAAAAAGCTTTAGTATTATTGCATGTAACTTCAACAAAAGCATCAGGGTTACCACACCAATGATCAATTAAATGATGAAGTTTTGAATAAGCAATATCGACATTACGAGATGTTTTGTATTGAGAGAGGATAAGATAAATTTCAGTTTTACATTGAAGTAAATCAATATCACTAACAATTTTTTTAAAGTCTGGAGTAAACAAATCAAAAATAATGTCAAATTTTGAGACAGACATAATAATATATATTAATGTAAAAAAGTTGTCAACTTAACTGTTGTTTATAAGTTGACAAGTTGTATATAAAAAAATCAAAGAAACAAAATGAAGAAAACTTACACGAAAAAAGACCCAATCTCACATATTCTGGAGAGAACAGATATGTATTGTGGTTCAAAAAAAGAACGAGAACAAGAGGAATATATAGCGAAAAAAAATGAAGAAAATGAATATGAAATCAAGAAAGAAAAAATCAAATTTTCACCAGCAATTTTGCGAATCTTTATAGAAGTATTATCAAATGCAATAGACAATGTAGAGAGATCAAAACAAAATAATATACCATGTACAATGATAAAAATTAATATAAATAAAGAAACAGGAGAAACATCAGTGTGGAATGATGGAGATATAATACCAATCGAAATGAATGAAACGGAAGGAATGTATAATCATAGTTTGATTTTTGGCAATTTGTTAACAGGGTCAAATTATGACGACGAAGAGGAAAGATTGATATCAGGAAGAAATGGAGTGGGTTGTAAATGCACAAATATATTTTCAAAGAAATTTCGAGTAAAAGGAGTAGATCCAGTAAATAAGAAAAATTTTGAACAAATCTGGACAACAAATATGAGAGAAACAACAGGACCAGAAGTGAAAACAACAAAAGAAAAAGTTGGTTATACAGAAGTAACGTATTATCCAGATTTTAGTCAATTTCAAATCGAAGGATATACAGATGATATAATAAATTTGTATACAAAGTATATAATAGATGCAAGTATGCTTTCTAAAGTGAAAATATATTTGAATAATGAATTGTTAAAAGTGAAAGATTTGGAAAATTATGGAAAATTGTATAAAACAGAATATAATGATCAAATAATGCTAAAAACAAATGATAGTGAAGTATTGTTAATGGCATCAAAAGATCATCAAGTAATATCATTTGTAAATGGTGTATGCACAAAATTAGGAGGAGTTCATGTAGAAACATGGATAGAGGGAATATTTCGTCCAATATTAGATAAACTGAATAAGAAAGGGAAACCTCAATTAAATATGAAAGAGATTAAACAGTTTTTCAAAGTATTCATAGTTAGTACTTTACCAAATCCAGAATTTTCAAGTCAAGACAAAGAGAAATTAGAATCACCAAAACCAAAAAATGTGCAAATCAAACAATCTGAAATAGGAAAAATAATGAAATGGTCGATAATGAATGAAATTGAAGAAATACAACATAATAAAGAAGTATTGATAATGAAAAAATCAGAAAAAAAGAAAAAAGGATACGTAAAAATAGAGGGATACGATCCAGCGAATTTTGCAGGAACAAAGAAATCCCAAGAATGTAGTTTGATAATATGCGAGGGATTATCAGCAAAAACGTATGCAGTAGCAGGAATCCAAAAAGGAGTATATGGAAAAGAAGGACGTAATCATTTTGGATGTTTACCATTGAGAGGCAAATGTTTGAATGTGCGAAATGCATCGCCAACTATAATATCAAAAAATGCAGTAATAACAGATATAATTCAAGCATTAGGTTTGCAATACAATGTAGATTATACAAAAGAAGAGAATTATCAAACATTAAGTTATGGAAAAGTAATATTGTTAACAGATGCCGATTGTGATGGAATTCATATAGAGGGATTGATTTTAAATTTCTTTCATTATTTGTTTCCATCATTATTGGAAAAAACACCATCTTTCATAGTGAGTATGCAAACACCAATAGTGCGAATAATACGCAAAAATGGAGATTTATTATTTTATGATGAAAATCGTTACAAAGAATATGTAAAAGAGAATAATATGAATAATGTGAAAACAAAATATTACAAAGGATTGGGAACAACAAAAAGTGAAGATGTAGTAGATACTTTTGGGAAAAAAATGTTACATTATGTGCATGATGATGGAACGAAAGCAACAATGGATAAAGTATTTCATAAAAATTTCACAGATGAAAGAAAAAAATGGTTAGAAGAATATGATTCATTAAAATCATCAATGTCTATACCAGAAGAAGAATCAATAATAGATATAGAAATGTCAAATTTTTTAACGCACCAAGTGATAAAATTTTCACATAATGATTGTAAAAGAAGTATACCATCATTGTATGATGGTTTAAAAGAATCTCAACGAAAAGTTTTGTATGCAGTAAAGAAAAGAAATTTGAATTATAATAAAACGTCATTAAAAGTGGCACAATTAGGAGGATATGTAGCAGAACATACAAATTATCATCATGGAGAACAGAATCTATATCAAACAATAACGAAAATGGCAAATGAATTTCCGGGGAGTAATAATATACCATTGTTATATCGAGATGGACAATTTGGAAGTCGTATAAATGGAGGAATGGATGCAGCGAATCCGAGATATATCTTTACAAAAATGGATGTTTTAACTCCATATATATTTCGAGAAGAGGATGATGTATTATTGAAGCATGTAGAAGATGATGGAGATACAATAGAACCGTATTTTTATATACCAATAATACCAATGATATTGGTAAATGGATGTTCAGGAATAGGAACAGGATGGTCATGTAATGTTCCATCATTTAATCCATTAGATTTGATTGAATGTATCAAAATCTGGTTGAATAATAAAGAGAAAAACTTGAATAATCCTTTACCGTCAATAATACCATGGTATAGAGATTTTCATGGAACAATAGAAAAGATTGAAGAGAATAAGTATGTAACAACAGGAATATGCAAAAAGACTAAAAATAAATGTGTAGTGAGTGAACTACCAATAGGATTGTGGACAGATAAATTCAAAGAAATGAGTGAGGACTGGTTAACAGAAAAGAAAATTAAAAATCTTCAAAACTTTTCAACACCTCAAAAAGTCAATTTTGTATTGACAGAATTAGAAGATGGGATGAATTTGTCGGTAAAAACGTTAAAATTAACAACAACATTGCATACATCGAATATGGTATTATTCAATGAAAATTTACAATTAAAAAAGTATTCAGTAGAAGAAATAATAAATGACTTTTGTTCATTGAGATATGAATATTATACCAAAAGAAAATCATTTATAATCGATAGTTTAATGAAACAATTGAAAATAGTGAATAATAAAGTGCGATTTTTAACAAAAATTATGGATGGTTCATTGAAAATAATGAATGTAGATGAAGAAATAGTTTTATCTGAAATGATAAATCAGGAATTTGATAAAGTCGATGATTCATTCGATTATTTACTAAAAATGCAAATCAAATCGTTTACTATGAATAAAGTCAAAAGTTTAATGGTAGAGCAAGGAGATATCAAGTTTACAATTGAAAGTTTAGAAAAACAAACAGAATCCGATTTATGGTTGGAAGATATAAGACAATTTATCATTGAATATGATAAATGGTCAAAACAAATAAGCAAATTATTTACGTAAAAGTTTCTCACTGTTTTTAGTATAGATTTTATATTGATAGATATATTTACAGAATAAATAAAAAAAATTATTTATATATAAAATGATCAAAGAGAATTTTTGCCCAGTATGTATAGCAGCCGTCCCATTAGCATTTAGTGTAACAGCAGGTGGTTCAAATATACTAATAGAGGAAGAAGATTGTGAAAAAAGAAAAAAACGTAATAATAGAATGAAAATGTATGTAATAATTGCAGTTCTCTCGTTGGCAGTAATTTTATACTTTACTTTTATCAAAAAATGTCAGGAATGTGCGTAATTTTTTAATTTATAAAATGAAAGAAAAAATGTAAATAATATGAATACCAGTTCTTATTTTATAAAAGACAAAGCATTATTTGGAAGTTATCCCGATGAAAAAACATTAAAAGAATTAGAAGAAATAGGTGTAGTGTGTTTTGTCAATCTGACGAATAAAGATGAAAAAAATATAGAACCGTATAAAACAACAAAAGAAGTAATTTATTTTCCAATAGAGGATCGTTCTATACCAACGAATCATGATGAATTTTGTAAATTTTTAATCAAAGTGAGTAGCAGAATTAAAAATTTACGAGAAGGAGAGCGTATTTATGTTCATTGTAAAGGAGGTCATGGTCGAAGTGGTGTAGTTGTAGCGTGTCTATTATGTCACATGTTTAAATTATCAGCCTATGAATCATTGTTATATACAAGTCAATGTCATAAGAATCGTTTAATTATGAGAGATAAATGGAGAAAAATTGGTTCACCTCAGACATATATACAAAAAAAATTTGTCCATACTTTTTTCAAACCACTGAATTATGCTCGAATGAATCGAGGAGTGTTTTCATTGTATAGTAATGATTATAATGTATTTTTGGAAGAAATTAATAAATCGTTTGACTCAATCAAAGAAGTAGTAGAATACTGTAAAAGATTTGGAAAACTAAAATCGACAGAAGAAGAATTGATTAAATATGTATTACGAATTCGTATCAATCAAAATGAAGAATTAAAATATGAATTACAACAGACATTATTAAAACCGATAGTTGCGTATAATGAAAACGATAAATATATATGTAATGAATTGACAAATATACGAAAAGAACTTTTATAAACGATATTATATTCACTTGAATATAATATTTAGACATCTATTTTAGACATAAACCATAGGTTGCATGGATGTACTTTTAATATTTTTGCTGTAAATAAGAATATTGCATCCGAAAAGAGTAGGTTGCATATTCTGATGGGGTTGAGAACCACCATTATTACCAGTGGTAAATGTATGGGTATGAGCACCTGCAGAAGTCGTGCTAACAGTTTGAGTTGTTTCATTACAAGCATCAATACCAGCACCACCTGCTGCAGTAATACTCTGAACACCATAAGGAACATTATTTACAGAATGAGAATGTGAACCACTTGAATCGGTAGTTCCATTATGACTATGTGTAGGCATTTCAGAAATAAGAAGAGTATGAGTCTCAGTTCCGACGTTATCACCTCTATTTCTTAAAGTAAGAGAAGAGCCTCCTGCAGACTCTCCAAACATTCCAATAACTCTGGAAGTAAAATCAGGTAAACAAAAATATCCCTCTCCATCTGATCCGAAATCAGTGCCAATTACGTCATATAATTCTTGATAATCTGCAATACTTAGAGAGCGTCCATTGCAAACTAACCAACCATTAATATCAGTAGATCGAGCAGACATTTTATAATCACCGATTTCTAAAGCAACATGTCTTGAAAAATCAGGTAATTTATCATAATTTATATAATCAGACGTGTTTTGAGGTATATAATTACTAATTCGAAACATTTATTATAAACGAATATAATAAAATTTATTTATTTTTTTATTTAAGTTTTTTTTACAAAAGTTGAGATAGTCCATCGAATGGACTTTTTTTTTCATTATGTTTTTCAAAAAATAACGATATTTCGTCGAATGGATTATTGTTTTCAGTTAGAAGTAAAGATAAACCATCATATTCTCTATTCTGAAGTGGAGATATTTCTTCATTTTGTTTCTCAAAAACTAAAGAAAATCCATCGAGAAGATTCTTTTTTTCCATACAAGGTTCTTCTTCAACAAGTCGATCAATTGGTATTTTTTCATTAAAAAGTAAAGACAATTCATCCATTTGCATTTCTTCTGTCTATTTACAAAAGATTAACGTGTAAACAGATTAAATGATATATTATACTTACTTTTATATCCAAAGAGAAAGGAATCAATGGAGTTATTTCATCATCCAATGAAAATAAATGAAATCTTGGAGTATTATTTTTAGGATTAGATAGTGGTTTTAGTATCGGTGAAAAGCACATTGTAGAATAAAAGAGTTCTGTATTAATGTGGTTGTTAGACAATTCTATAGAAAAAATAAAATAATTACCTTGTTTTGACGACATTATATTATTTTTTGTGGGTAATGTATAGTAGTTGACAAAAAATATTGGATTTCTTTATAAAAAAATGACTAATTTCAATGGAATTCCATATAGAAGCGAAATTGAAAAAGACGATTATAATATAGCAAGTTATTTGGGATTAGATACTTTTTTACAACAAAGTGTAAATCAAATGAAATCAAAAGAGGAATACTTGAAACTCGTAAAAATAATGGAATTGAACAAAAATCTCAATTATTGTTTTTTTCAACAAAATGTTCTTGAGGATATAAGATATGTGCAATTGAGAATCGAAACATGTGTTGTTTCTGGTTTGTCGTTAGATATGAAGTTAATATATGAGATATTTTTGACTTTTCTACTCGACACTCGTTGTGTGAGATTTATCTTTAACCAACCAGAACTAAAATATATGAAAAATATCTGGAGAGAAGAAATACAAGAAAAGATTGAAAATCCTTATGGTCAACTAAGTCTTTATGAAAATGACTATTTTAAAAAATATTTTGAAGTCGGAAAACGCTATTTAGCGAAACGCAATAATTTTAGAGTTATATTCAAAAAGTATGTAAGAGTTGTTGGAAAATTGATGGTTTTGTATATAAAGTATAAATTCAAATATTAATTGTTTTGTTCAAACAACTCGGTGATAAGTTGTAAAAATATATTTTTATAATAATAAAAATGAATAGGAACAAATCAAAAAAAACATCTTTGACGATTGAAAAAAGGAATAAGAAAAGATCAAAATCGTTTAAGAAAAGATCAAAATCGTTTAAGAAAAGTAAAAAAATCAAACAAATCAGAAAAAGCATTAAATTAGGTTCAAATAGGAGTTTGAAGAAAAGCCCAAGACAAAAAAAATCTCTAAAAAAAAAATTAAGTAAAAAAGTAAAACTGCGACACGATGGTGGTAAAGATGATGTTATTTATCTGGGAGATTACATAGAGAATATAAAATTATATAGTAGCAGATCATTTATTTATACATTGGATTATTTTCGCCATTTTAGTGAAAATGATACTACTAAATTTATAAAACAATTATTTACATTTGAAAAAAATGGACATAATGTAATACCTCAAAAATATACTATTATTGGGTTCATTATATTACTCGGTCTTTTTGACAAATTTGAAAATGTTATTAATAGTATAAAAATAAAATCGATTTCTTCTTCTTCTGACAAAGATGAAACTGATTGCTCGCTGAAAAACGATGAAGAGTTTGAAAAAAAAGCACAGAAACAATACAGGTTGTTAAATATAAAGAAACATTCAGAGGATTTTTTCAAAAATCATATAAAAGATGACTTGAAGGATGATAAAATCCAAGATTATGCAAAGAACATGATAGGAAAAAATAAAATAGAAGATGAATATATAATAAACTTAATATCTAAATTTTTGTTTTATTCTGTATGCACGATTCAACAAGCAACAAGACAATACATAATGAGACATTATCTTCTTTGTTTTATTAAATTAGATATATATCAAAGGAATAAATTTTCAAGTATAAATTCAATGTCTTATACAGATGAAGAAGAACAAAAAACAATAGATGGATTTTTATTGCATTTAGGTCAATATCAAACTTTACCAATAATTTACAAAATACACTATAAAGATCGAATTTTTACGACATGTGGAGAGACAACGATATTAAATTTATTAAATTATTACTTTATTGATGAAAAAGGTGATTTTATAATAAAAGACACATATTCAGAAAAGTTGAAAACTTTTTATAAAAAATATTCAAATATGAAGAAACAACTTGAAAATAAAGATCAAACAATAATAGACTGGTTAGAAATAGTTAGTAATTTGGAAAAGAAAGATATCTACAATAAAGAAGGTGATATTCATAATAATATAAAAAACATAGAATACGTTTTACAAACTATGTTATCGAATGATAACAATACTTCGATTACAAACATGTTAGAAACAATAAATCCTAAATACAAATTTGATATTATTCTTTCTAATGAAGAAAGTATTGAATTATTATTGAATAACACTATAAGAGTATATTTTTATCCAGGGCATGGTGATTTGGTTCCTAATACGAAAGAATTTAGGTTGAAAATTAGGAAAGATGATGAAGATAATTTTTTCACCTTATATAATCATGTTTTCAAAAATTTCCAAGAACTACTACATTTATTTAATTATGATAAACTAATACATGAGGGAGTTGTAAAGATGATTAATAAAAAAGAAAATGTTGTAACAGAGTTGAAGAACAAAGAAGAAGAGTTAAAAAAAACAAGTGGTGATTTGGATCGTAAAACAAAGATAAAACAATTTATCTCACTGAAGAGAAAAAATCAATTCATACTTAATTTTTTACATGTTCAAAAGAATTTTGTTTTATATCAATATCTTGAAAAATTAAACTTAGATGACTTGATAAATATAACTTCTTTAAAATTTGTAAAAGGTGACTTTACACTTGGAATTCCAGATTTAAAATTTGCACAAGAACTAAAAGAATTAATTTTTGAAGATATTTTACTTCATGATGACATAAACCAAATACCAAATTTAACAGAGTTAAAAAATCTTGAAATATTAGAGTTCAATAAAGTTGTTTTTTTGTATTATATTCCAAGTTTAGATGGATTGAAAAATTTAAAAACATTAAGTATATTGAAAAATGATGAGTTACGTGAAATTCCTTCCCTTTACGATTTATCAAATCTTGAAACATTAAGTATAAGCGAAAACAAGATTTTAAAAGAAATTCCAAACTTTGATGACTTGAAGAATTTGAAAAATTTATTAATATTGTCTAATGAAGGATTGATAAAAATTCCAAGGTTTGATAAATTAGAAAATCTTGAAACATTAAGTATAACAAAAAACAAAAGTATAAAAACAATTTCAGATTTTAATCGTTTGAAGAATTTAAAAATTCTATCTATAATGTCTAATGAAGCATTAATAGAAATTCCAAGTTTTGATAATTTAGAAAATCTTGAAGAATTAAACATATCACATAAAAAAATACCAAGTTTAGATAGATTAAAAAATTTAAGAGAATTAATGCTTCAAAGTTTACTGGAATCGATACCAAGTTTTGATAAATTAGAAAATTTAGTAAATTTAATTTTATTAGACTTGAAAATAAAAACAATTCCAAGTCTTGATAAATTGACAAAATTATGCAGAGTGGAGATACAAGATAGTCATTTAATAAAAGAAATTCCAAGTTTAGATAAATTAGAAAATTTAAGAATATTGAATATACAAAATAACCATTCGTTAGAATCATATCCGAATATAAATTTGAATACACGATTAACAAGTTTAATACTGTCTGGTAATTCAAATATAAAAAAACTGCCACCTTTTATAAATTTACCGAATCTAAAATTAGTAGATTTTTTTTGGGGTAACGATGAGATAATAGATTGTGAATGATAAGAAAGGATATTTGTTTAAAGAAAAGTAATTTTATATTAAAAATATGTCAAATAAAGAATCATCATTAACAACACCCGAGGATCGTGATCAAACGAATCGATGGAAACCAGATTTAAGTTCTCCTCCTTTAACAAATGAGGAAGCAAAAGAGGCATTAAAAGAATTAAATGTTACATCTTTTATTGAAAAGTTCCCAAGAGTAGATAAAACCTATCAAGATCCAGCAGTTCCAATGCAAAACATTGGTTTAATTTCTTTTGTTCCAGCGAAAGGAGCAACGCCGAATGAAAAAGGAATATACGGATTTGCAAAATTGAGAGGAAATTATGCAACTGAATTAGAAAGTAATCAACGGGCAGAGTTTATTATTCGAAATGTAGATTCATATCATCAAGTATATCATTGTTATGTAGGAAGACCATTTCCGATTACTTGTAGTTCAGATTATTCCGCAGTAACAGATGAAATTGATATACGAAAAGAAACAACAGCAACGATATCAAATTCTATAAAGGAAAAGAAAGAAATTGAACAGCGTCAAATACAAGAAATAAAGGAACGTGAAGAAAAGTTGTTGGAAGAGTCAAAACAAGAAACAGTAGACCCGTATGAGGAATATATAACTCAAAGAGTAAAGAAAGCACAATTAATCTTTACTTATTTGGAACATGAAAAGAAAATGAAGGAAATAAAAGAAATTCTAATCAAAACTCGTGCAGTTATAAAGACATTTGATGAGGATTTTCCCGATTTTCAAAAATCATACTTTGAAAAGTATAAGAAAGCACGAGAAGAGGCAGGAATAAAGGAGAATGAAGAAGATACTCAGTCTAATTTCATTAAATATATGGTTGAAGATGTTGATTTAGGTTTTTAAACCTTTGGACATTTCAAACTCCTTTAATGGATTATATAAAACAACTTATATAAAATAAACCTTTATAGAATAAGTTATGGTTTCCTTGATTTTCCCTACTTCATGCTATGATTCTTTATGAGTGAGTCCCGAAGACAAACTAATGAGTCTCATAAAGAGGAGCATTATAAATCATTAAAGCGTCCTTCACCATTGCACTCTCAATGGGTTAAGTTGGACCATCGTAGGTGCAATCCCTACTATTGACTTTACATTTTTATACAGAGTAAAATAAGCGTTTGAAATGTCCAAAGGTGTAAAATAATATCATTTAAACAATATGAATTTTTTTATATAAATATATAAAAAAATGGTTTTGCAAAATATGAATGAATTTGTTTTAGCGTTTTTCCAACAATATAAAGATAATGACGATTTGGAAAGTATGTGGATGTCACCAAAGAATCAACAACTGTTGATTAAAACAATAAAAAAAACAAATATAAAAATCAAGGATCCAAACAAGCCAAAACGAGGAAAATCGGGTTTTTTATATTTTTGTGAAGAAAATCGTTGTAAAATTAAATCGCAAAATCCAGATTTATCTGTAAAAGAGATAGTATCGAAATTAGGACAATTATGGCAGTTTTTAAAAAAAACGAATAAAGATGAAATTAAAAGATATGAAGATTTATCAGTATCAGATCGAATAAGATATCAGAATGAAATGAAACAATATGTTCCAATGTTTAATAAAAAGATAGTTGAAAAATCAGGAACGGGAAAGAAAAAAGGTAAAAAGAATTTTCTTTTTGATAATTTTGTAAAAAGTAAAAAGTTGAAAACAAAAAAACAACATCCAGAATTAGATGCAGAAGGAATATTGATGTATTTAACAGAAAAATGGGAAAAATTACCAGAAGAAAAGAAAAATCGCTATACAACAATATTATATAAGTCACCAATCATATTATAATTATTTGTTACGAATAAACTTTTTACTTACAACAGTTGTTGATGGTTGTTTATCATTGATAATAGTATTAAACAGTTTAATTAGTTGAGTAAAACATAAACCATCTTTTTGTATAATATATTCGTTACTTGTTTCATAACTATATTGTTTTTCAATATAATTTTTAATATTTACAAGTTCATTCGAACCAGTACTCGACAAGTCATTAAAAAACAAAACATCTTTAAGATTATCAGAAGTCAATTGAGAATCAAACTTGTGACAAAGAGTAGTAACATATTGATCTCTACCAGATACCATAACAAGTAAAATGTTGGCATAGTTGGTATAGAAAATATGACTAATAATTTGTATACCACCAGTCAAACAATTTGTGAGAATTTCGTCATGAGAAGGTTGAATACGGGTAAAAGTATAATACTGTTGTAGTTTTTCATTTTTTTTAAAATCCAAAAAATTTTCGACATTTTTTGAATTATTTTTAACAGGGCATGAGGGGCAATCGTCAGAACAAGGAGTAAAACGACATTTTTTATTACAACAGCTGAAAATGAGATTGCTATTTCTACATTCTTGAACTTTGTCTTTTACAAGATAATGATTAATGAATAATTGAAGATTATTCTTGTCCGAAATATCAAGGTACTTGTTTTCGTCAGAACCAAAATTGATTAAATTTATGAGCATTTTTATAATGCTTCATTTTTTCTTTAATTTAATTTATATTACTTAAAGTTTATTTACAATTAAGTAAAATATGGATATATTATCTTTAAATGAAGAATTGTCAGATTACAACTTATTTGTAGATTACTTTGAAGCAAATAAAGAAAAACCAATAGAAGACTGGTTAGTTTTTGATGGAATGATCAACAAACCAAGTAAACAAGGAGTTGTTGGTTTGTTTAAAACAAAAGATGGTAAACACCAATGTATTTTCAAGATATCTCAATATATCAATTATTTGGTATATCATGAGTTAGTGATAATGCAAGGATTACAAGAAGTTTCATCTTTTTGTCCTCATTTTTGTAAAGGGATAGGTATGATAGCAGTAAAATTAGAAGCAAATATCAAAAAAGATTGCACTGAAAATCCATTTGATATGACAAATACAAAATATCCAATAGAAAAAGATGTTTTATTATCAGAATACATAAAAAATAGCACGAAATTCTATAATTATATACGAAGTCCAAAAATAGATGAGAATGTTCTCTTTTCAATAATAAAACAAGTATTATTAGGAATTTCATTTGCACAAAAATTAAAAAAGTTTACTCATTATGATTTACATTCTTTCAATGTAATGGTGAAAAAATGCAACAAAGATATTGTATTTTTGTATAAAATTGATGAATCAAACCAATTCTGTGTGCCATCGTTGGGTGCATACCCAATAGTTATTGATTTTGGATTTTCATATATTGAAAATCTTGATGATGGTCCCATGTGGCCCTCTCTTGCACATACAGATGTTGGTTTTACGAGTGATCGATATGACTGGGTTGCAGATCCAAAATTATTCTTAGTAACAGTGTCTGAAGAAATGAAATATAAACGGAATAGTAAGAAAACAAAGAAACTGCGTCGAATAGTTCGTAATATCTTTCATCCTTTGAAAATCGATTGGGAAAGTGGTTGGGATGATTTAAATATAAAAGGAGCATCGAATTACGTGATAAAAATGATTGAAAAAACAAATAATATATCAAAACTTTTTTACAAATTTGATATTTATTGCATTGATATCATTCAAACATTAATCATTTTACCTTTACAACAACAGAGTTATGATGATATTGAATTAACCTATGCAACATTTTTGAAAGAATGGATCAAAATTGAGAATCAAATATCAAATCCGTTTTACAATTTATATATATTGAAAGGATTGATTGATGTGGCAAGAACAGTAAGACCAGAATATATGAATAAAAATACTCGCTACAACGCAATTTCTCTTTTTCAAAAAGAAATTTATGATTTATTAGACAGCGTGGCGAAATTTTGTAGACCAAAGGATTTACATTTTGAAAAATTATTATGTTCTTTGTATCTTTTTTCAAAAAGTGTTGAAGGATTGTTATTTGAAATAATGAAAAAGAGAATGTCAGATAAAAAGAAAGAATATGAAAATTTACCAGTTTCGTCAATAGATGAAATATATGGAATAATCAATACGAATATACCAGATGAATATGAATATAACGAAAAAACAAAAGTATTAGTAATGGATTTGCAAACCAAGGATTGTAAATTATATAATTTACCAAAAGATGAAATAAAAAATATAAATAAAGTTTCTCATTTAGCAAGAGGTTCTTATATTTATGATTTGTATACAAGTAGTATTTAACGATTTTATATTGTTCAAATCAATATAAAATTCAAATATTTTTGAAAACTTTACAAGTATTAAATGGATAAATCGGTGTTTGAACGAAAAAACCATCATTTCTTATTTTTAAAGAACGAAGTTTATAATTCATCGATTTATTCTTTTTTGATTTATTCTTTTTTGATTTATTCTTTTTTGATTTATTCTTTTTTGATTTATTCTTTTTTGATTTATTTAGTTTGTTATTTTTCGATTTACTTTCTTTTCGTTTCAACGATTTAAATTTTCTTTTCATTTATACTAACAAGGATTAAATTTATAACAAGTTATTTTTTGTTGAAGATGTAGAAGCAGTAGGAGCAGTAGAAGCAGAAACAGTAGGAGCAGTAGAGGAAAGTTCTGGGAGTTTAAATTTAACAGGAAGTTTCTCAATTATCATTTTCATTATGTAATAAAATAGAATTATTAAAATTAATACAATCATTATGTTTGAAAAAGTAAAAGAAGATGATTTTTTTTTCTGACAACAATACTGACATTTACAATGAATCTGATGTTTTGCTTGAATTATTTTACCATTTTCATTGACGAAATACATTTTTTATAAAAAGGATAAATAATTTTTTATATAGTAAAATTATATAAAAAATAGATTCTATAATATAAATGTATGAATCAATATGCACCTTCTTTAAAAATAAATATAACAGATGGAAACAACTCAATGAAATGGTTGCATCAACTTATAAATCAAGAATAATGATTGTTTTAGTTAGTCTATACATGATATGTCAATTTCAATTGGAAACTATCATGCATAGTTTGAATAATAATGTAAAAAAAATAGATAAACATAGATATGAAATAACATATATAATTAATAACAGAACATATAAAATGATTGTAAAAGTTCCGAAAGGTCCAGTAAATATTGCAAGTGTAAAAGCAAATGAAGTCGATATAAGTAAAGAAATATTACCTTACTATGGATGTACTCCAGAGATAAATTTAACAGCAAATTTCTTTGGTTATAACAAGTTAACATTTGAATATATAAATGGTGAAGTAAAAGAATTCGAAGATAATGAAGTAATAATCATTTGAGTTGTTGAATTTTTACTTTTTGTAATTCAACTTTTTCACCTTTTCTTGCCTCTAAAATTTGATTCAACACAGCAGTAGCATTAATTATACCATGATTTTCCAAAATTTTTACTGATTCCAAATCAGTTTCTTTTCTACTTTTAGATATTCTTTTCGCTTTATTTTCCAGTAAAATAGCAGTATCTTGATATTTGACACCAGGGAGAGATTTACCATCTACTCCTTCATTTAAATATTGCACGATTTTCTTTTCTAAATTATCAGCTTGTTTTTTTAGTTCACTTTGTAGTTTTCGCAATCTTGCTCTTTCAACATTGACACTTTTTAATTCTTGAACGGTTGCTTGTATAGTAGACATTTATTTTTTTAAGAAAAAATAAATGTTTAAACTTTGTTAATTACTTTTCCTCTTTTGGTAAAAGTGATTTATAACAATAATTATAAAAGAAAATACAATAAAATGGGAATTTTCAACTTTTTTAAATGGTTTAAGGATCAGTTTCCAGCACATATCCATAGAATAAATAATATGCATTTACCTGTCGATAATTTATTAATAGATATGAATGGAATATTTCACACTTCTGCACAAAAAATATTTAAATATGGAAATTATAAAGCAAACTACAAAGTAAAAGTTAATAAACATTTGGAAAAAATGGTATATCAAGATGTTTGTAATACGATTGAAGAAATATTATTAAATGTAAATCCTAAACGTCGTTTAATTATGTGCGTTGATGGAACAGCACCATTAGCAAAACAGATTCAACAATCTAAAAGACGTTATGTTAGTGCGTTGGAAAGAAATGAAGATGATTTTACTTTTGATTCAAATAATATAAGCCCAGGAACAAAATTTATGCATCATTTAACAAACTATATTGAGTGGTATATAAGAAGTCAAATAAGTGAAAATCCATATTGGCAAAGTTTAGAAGTAATATTTTCGTCTGATAAAGTACCAAATGAAGGAGAACATAAAATAATGAATTACTTGCGAAAACATGGAAAGAAAAATGAAATATTTGTTTTACATGGATTGGATGCGGATTTAATCATGTTGGCTTTATCAACTCACTTTCCTAATTTTTATATACTAAGAGATAATACTACTTTTGACAAACAGTTTAAATATTTATTACTTGATTTGAAACCTATTTACAAAGAATTATTATTAACATTAAAATGGAGTAGTAAAAAAACAGATTCTAATCAAATACCTCTTTTTCATTTTAATGATGAATGGGCAATTAATGATTTCGTTTTCTTGTGTTTTATGATAGGTAATGATTTTTTGCATCATTTACCAGCATTAGAAATCATTGAAGGAGGTATTCATTTAATACTAAATTGTTACCGAGAAGTTGGTGAAGAAGAAGGGCATATTGTTCAAAATAAGTCAGGGAAATACATTTTTTCAACAAAAGCACTCAAGTTATTTTGTGAAAAGATTTCAAACTTTGAAAAGATAATGTTAGATAAAAAACTTGCAAATAGGAAAATGTATTTTCCAGATGAATTATTAACTGAATGTAGTAAATTCAATGAAACAAATCAAAAATATGAAGTAAATATTGAAGAATACAGAGAAAAGTATAATAATAAATATTTTTCTCTGGAAAACAAAGAAAAAGTTTGTCATACTTATCTTGATGGGTTACAATGGATTTTACAATATTATACAAATGGTGTTCCTGATTGGAAATGGTATTATCCTCATCATTATAGCCCTATGGCGAGTGATTTAGTGCAAAGTTTTGATACTTATAAAAGAAAAATTTTCAGAATGAATAAACCATTATTACCATTTCAACAATTATTGTGTATTATGCCTTATAAAAGTCGAAATTTACTTCCTGAACCTTTGAACGAAATATTAACTGAAAAAAGCGATGTAGTGATAGATTTAAGCGGAAAAAGATATGAATATCAAGGAATTGTATTATTACCATTTATTAATTTACCACAAATATTGAAGAAATATAATGAAAAAGAGACTCTGGTTGATATTAAAGAACAAAAAAGAAATGTATGTGATCATCACTATGTATACAAGTTTAGTGCATCGAATAAGAAGATGTTTTATTCATTTTATGGAAATATCAATGAGTGTCGTGTAGCAATTTCAAAGATAAACATGTAAATATATATTTAATTATTTTGTATCAAATTTAAAGAATAAAGTTCACTTGCAAATGAGAAAAATGTCTACAGAAATATGTTATAATGAAGGTTTATTTTTTGATATAGGTTCAAATGTTGGATTATGGAGTATAGCAAATATGCCTAAAGCAAAAACTATAGTATCAGTTGAAGCATCGCCAACTACATTTATACAATTAGTAAAAAACATAAGTGAACATAAAAATATTCTCGCTTTGAATTATGCTGTATGTAACAATAATTGTGAAGATATTACATTTTATGAAGCAGCATCAAATACATTATCTACACTAAACAAAGAATGGTTGACATCACCAGAATCACGATTTTATAATATACGTTATGGTGTCATTCAATGTAAAACTACTACAATTGATAAATTGATAGAATCTTATGGAATGCCAGAATTAATAAAAATAGACGTTGAGGGAGGAGAATATGAGTGTTTATCATCTTTAACAAAAAAAACTAAATGTTTGTGTTTTGAATGGGCAAGTGAAACTAACAACATTACCATAAAATGTCTTGATTATTTACATGAATTAGGTTTTACAAAATTTTATATTCAATATTTAGATGACTATACTTTCAGACCAAGTGAACAATCATATACAACAGATTTAAATAAGATAAAACAAGATTTATCTAACACTATTCCCAGAGATCACTGGGGTATGATTTGGTGTATGTAACTTGATATACAACGTAAGTCCAATGAGATAATAAAATTCTATATTAACTTTTTTAATATAGAATGCAAGTAAAAACCTTTCTTATAATAATAGTATATTTTTAAAGTCTCCAATATAATTTACTTTCTTTTTTGGTGCTTTAATAAAACGAATCAATGTCTTATCATCAAATGTATTTTTTGTATAATCAAGAATATCAGCGTGAACAAATTGTGGTTTTATAAGTATTGCATTATCGGTATACAAACAACAATCATGTTTTTTATATTCAAATAATAAAGTTTCGACAAAATCTTCACCATATATAATATTGTCTTTTAGTAGAATAATAATAGTATTTTTATCACCTTCTCTTAATAATGTAGGCATGTAATTCGTTCCTTTTCCATAATCACGTCCACATTTATATATAGTGACCACATCTTTGAGATAGTCTGGTATTTTAAACTTTTTATTTTTACAAACATCTGGAATATTCAAAGCAATTTCATCAACTTTGATAGTTTGATGTAATAATGACTTTATCATTGGATGTATATGAGCAATTCTGTCTGGTGTAGTTGTGATTGATAGAATGATTTTTGATGAAAATTTTAATTTACTTTTTGTTTTGTAATCGTTGATGTATGATTTACAAGAAGTCGTATATAACATAAAATACCTCATCAGATTATAATAAATAGAAATAGTAATAATAAAAATAATCAATAAGTATACAATTTTCCAATACATTTAATATAAACAAAGGTTTTTTTTTAATTTGTTAAATCTGTTCTACAGACAGGACAATTAAAATTACGTTTTTTCGATGTTAATTCAATACTCCATTTTGTTAGACAATCATAATGAAAATGATGCATACATTTTGTTTTACAAGATTGATGTTGAAAACTAATATCTTCACAACAAATCGAACAATTACTTGTAAAATTAAAAAGAAAATCAAAAATATTCATATATATTTATATGTATAAATCTTTAAAGAGGTTTAATTAAAGATTAAAAAAACAAAAATAAATGTTAACCACAAAATATATTGGAGAAAATACAAATGTATTATTATTCGATGGAAGAATCAAAAAAGTTCAGGATTTGTTAACAGGAGATAAATTAATGAGTTTGCAAAAAGATCACGTAAATATTGTAGTTGCAGTAAATCATCGACAAGATGAAAATGTATACCGAATAGTGCAAAACTATGGAGTTGCTTTTACAATTCATGAAAAGCAAACATTGAATATTTTAGCAAGAAATAAATTATATAAAGTAAAAACATCATCTTTACATTACAATAGTGATAAAGCAATGTCATTATTACATAGTTCAGTTCCATTTGGACATGCTATAGAGCTTTTAGATATATATTTTATTGGTCTTTTTATAGGAAATGAAGAACATAGTTTCCATTTAGACAAAATAAAAATAAAAAATGACACTGCTTATTTTGGACAATTGAAAGAAATAGTAAAAAAAAATGAAGGGGAAATTATTATAGAGAATGATTTTATAATAATTACCGATAAAAAATATAAATTAATCAATCAATTGCTAAAATTAAACTTACATTTTCAGAAAATTATACCAAATGTATTCAAAGGTATAGACTTATACAATAAATTTTTTTTATTGGCTGGAATTATGGATTCAACAGAAACCAGATACAATAAAGAAAATGCAAGTTTTGAATTATATAATATTTCGCCTAATTTACATAATAACTTGATATATTTAATACGTTCAATGGGTTATTATTGCTATTCAAGATACAATAATAACCTTTACACTATACATATTCATGGAAAATATCTCTATCACATACCAATGATAAAAAAACATGAAATTAATTTTCAAGGAGATGTAATTAATAACTTTACAGCGGTAAAAATAAAGAATATAAATTATTATGAAGTCGAGATAACAAATGACTATATTTTATTAGAAGATTTTACATTGATTTAAAAATTTGGAGTAAAGTTTGTTTTTGGGACAGTATCATAATCAACTAAATCTTCATCATTTAAAACTAAAGCAACACCAGTTTCAATTTCATCATCAATAGATTTAATTTTATAACCTCTCCATTTCAAGTTTTCTGGTTCACCCCATAATTTGATAAAATATTCTTTGACTTGATTTTTGACTGGTAAACTTTGCCCTGGGAATCCTTCCTTAAACCAATCTTTGAATTGTTGGTAAATCTCAATAAGAGTTAAAACAGCATTAGGTGCCGTCATAATACATTCATCAACGAATTGTCGATAACTATCATTTTGTTTTCTATATGTTTCAGTAGCAATTCTAACTTTTTCAGGTTCAACACGTGTTTTCAATGTTTTACGATGTTGGAGTAAAATCCAAGCAAAAGGTTCAAGTAATTGAGGAATTTTTTTGGAAAACTCAGTATCCATAGGAAATCTTTTTTCTTTTAATTGTTCTTCATAAGTTTCAGGACAAGGTTCATTTGGTCTAACAAAAGTAGATTCAAAAGGAATAACGCGAATTCTATTCCAAGTTGCTTTATCAGAATGTCTTAAAGTAGGTAATTTGTTGCAAATAAAAGTTAATTTGAACATGGGGGTCATTTCTTTTGTTTGTTTTCCTTTTTCGAATAAATCTCTGGCAAAGTAAGAATCATTACCAGATAAACTTTTCAAGTAACCAATATTAATTTCTTCATCACCATCAGGTTCTTCTAAAATTGCCCAACGAACACCCCCTCCAGCTCTTGCTAATTCTGGATTGGCAGCACCATTTGCTGTTTTCTTTCCAGTAATTAAAGTAGTGCTAAATTTAATAGCTAATTGTCCTAACATTTTTTCGAAAATATTTTGTGTCACGGATTTACCATTATCACCTTCACCTGTCCAAAAAATTACAACTTTTTGATGATTTCCACCAACAAATACATCAGATGCTTGATCGAGAAAGTATTGACGAACAGATTTATCAGGGAATACTTTTTCAAGAAAGTCATAAACAGCAGTGACTCGATCATCAGTTGCACAAAAGTCATAATAACCAATAGGCATACTTTTACTCAAATAATCTTCAGGTTTTCCATCACGAAATACATTGAGTTTTAAATCGTAAACACCATTATTAAAACAAATCAAATAAGGATTTGTATCGAGTTCGTTTTTAAAATTTTTATTGTAAAATACATCACAACATTCTCTCATAACAGAATTTTTAAAAGGTGATGTTTTCAAATTAATCATAATTTTTCTTGTTTGATTGATTTTTTCTTGTGAAGCCTTATCATTCGTTTGTGCTAATTTATTAAAGTAGTCACCGCCTTTTTTTGAATATAACTCAACGACTTCATTTGATATTTTATCACGTAAAAAAACACCTTCTTCAATTTCTTCCCATTTATGTTCTCGAAATTGATACCATGTTTTTCCAGCAATGCTTGAACATACAAACTCCGTTCCATATTCTTCAAACAATAATTTTGCAATATCATGATGTGATCCATCTAATGCATTTGTTAAATATTTTTCACTTATTTCGGCTTTGAATTGTTTAAATAATTCAGGAGAATCAAGTTGTGCATAATGTTTTAAAGTTCCAATGGTATATTTTTTTGCAACCATTTTACCCCATTCTGCAATACATTTAGCTTCATCATATTTATCTTCAGCTCTTGCCGAAAATTCTAACCATTGTTCTAAACCTTCTTCACAACCTTCACTGATATTGTAAAGAACCCAACCGATTTCCATCCATTGATAGTAATCCTCTGCTCTTGCTATTGATAGCAAAGGTAATAGTTTTTCTGATAGTTTCAACGAATCGCTCACTGACACTTTCAAGACTTTTTTTTCAATTTTATTGGATATTTTATTATTAATTGCACCCTTGATTGGTGAAGGTAATCCGTATTTTAATTCCTGACATGCTCGTCCGTATGGAATGATGCTCAATATTCTCGGTAAATAATACTTTTCTTTTCCTTTGATATCAATCAAATCTTCATTTGTGTCATATAATTCATAATTTTTGAAAGCTTCTTCAATCGATATTTCATTCACTTGAGAATCAAATATTTTTGTTACAGTATAAGGTGGATGCTGTTCACTTTTACGAGAACCATACAATAACCATGGATTTCTACAGGTTGATTCATCTACAGTTTTTGATGAATCGACAAATCCAAGTGATTGAAATACATTTGCTTTTTTGATTTCGTCTTTGACTCGAGGGAATAAATGAATTTCTTGATCTTGTTTACTCAAAAACAAAGAAGGAAAATGTAAATGAAATCCGTTTTTAAAAAATTTCACATTATTATTTGTGACAGAATAAATTGGTTTTTCTAAAAGAACACACATGAGTTGTGAATCAGTGCATTCTTCTACTATATTTCTTAAAACTGATTGGTAAATTTCAATTATTTGAATAACTTGTTTTTCGGTATATAAATGTTCACCAAAATCGATATCATCAGATTCCTTGATTTTAATATCAATATCTACTAACACTGGTAAATTATTTTGAATTTTTTCAGCGACTCCAATAATAAGTTCATTTTTTTCAGTAGTCTCCATAACATTGCAATATAATTCCCAAAATTCTTCAACTTTTCCCCGATTCAGTTGAAATTTACCTTTTGGTTGAATTAAAGATACATGAGTAAAAAATACTCCATCCACATAGAACTGTTTCAAAAATTTGCTTATTGATGAATTCATTTTTTTATTAATATTTGGAATATAATTAAATTTAAAATCATTTTTCAATTTAAAAATTGTATTAAAATATATAAAATGCAAGTTTGTAGCGACGAATACGAAGAAATTGGACAGGGAGAAAATGAAAACATTGAAAATCTTGAATTAGATGAAGAAAAGGATCATATTGATCAGGTAAAAGATGACGAATTGCTCTCTTGTTTTTTTGAAAAATGGAAAAAAAACACTACTGAATATTTGAACGACAATGATGACGATGAAAAATTAGAAGATCGTTTTTATATCATTAGTATTGACGGTATTCCTTATTTTTATGAAAAATCTTTGGTTAATGCACGCACTAAAATGTGGAATATAGCAAATACTATGTTAAAAACAACAAATGACAGTAATCTACAAATACTCTCTTCAAACATTAATGAAATCAAAATTGTTTCTCCTTATCAATTTTTCATCTTAAATTACAACCATATACTTTTTCATTTTACAATAGACTATGTTTTACCTATCCCTCAATAATTTTAATATATTGAATATATTAAAATGATTAGATACCAACTGGTTTCTCTACTGTTGGTTTTACAACGGGTGCTGTTACAGGAGCATCTTTTTTAACAAAATCAGTTTTTGTTGGAACTTCTGTTTTTTCAACTTGGTCTTCATTACATGTAGTATATGTCTTGATTGTTTTATAAGGTGTGCAATTTTTCGAGTTCTCGATTGTGGCTCTATTACGATAATATAAACCATCTAAATTTTGTGTGATTTTATACATTTTTTATTAATGAAAATATTTTTTATTTTTTAAACACTTGTATTTTCAATGTCGAGTAAAATCGTTTCTTCAATTATATATGGATTTGCTGTGTTATTGAGTAAAGAATTGATAAGTTCAATGTCGATTGGCATTAATTTGATACGATTTGCGTGAATTGTCAAAAAATTAGCTTTATGTAATAACTTTATAATGTATTGTTCTATATAATATTGTAAAATGAGAAAAACGGACTTGCTTATCTTATCGATTTTTACTGTCTGTGATGAATTAAAAGAATCATTACTTATGATATGCCTAACCATACGTTCAAATGATGATTTCGCCATAACCAAGTGATTACTCAATTTTTGTTGTATTTTCATTGCTTTCATCATTTTTGAAGTGTGTTTCTTTGTTGTTTTTTTTGTAAAGAGAGAATTATGAATATATGGAACTACACCACCACCAATAAAATTTACTTTTAAAGAAGATAATAATTTTTTCAACTCAATATCATTCTGTATTCCCAATTCAATATCACGAATAATAATTCTTGTTCTTCTCTCTTGTTTGCAGTAAAATACTGCGACTTCAAGTATTTCTGCAATAATATATTCACAAATTGTTGCCAAGTAGATTGGTGTATTACTTGCAATCATAACATTCGATGTTTTCAAAATTTTTTCGATAATAGTTGGAGGAAACAATATACCTGCTTTATTTTGCTTACTTGAACTGGTTTTTACAGAGAGATTTTTCCAAGACATATAGCGTTCGACTGCACTTTTACCTTCCAATAAACAATTGTGTAATAAATCACCAGATAGAAGAAATTGCAATGCATTTTCCACTTCTCTTACCGAATATGTTTTTTTCTTTGCATAAGAGACAAGATTAAAAAGAATATTTACGAGTTGTTTTAAAAATACACACACAAAACTATTCAATTGTTGTTTGGCATTATTAGTTAAATTATTGGATGGAGATATCTGTTTTAATACTTTTACTATAAATATTTCAAACAAATGTGTTTTTTTCTTTTTATTCGTGGTTGCATACTCGTTTTCATTCTTCATTTTATTATGCTAAAATAAATATTTCTTTAAATAAACTTAAAAACATAACGTAATCGATATATCCGATGTTTCCAATTGAAAAAATCAAATTATATAAATTAAACAGTATGTTGCATGTCAAAGACATGAGTATACCAAAGTATTATCGAGATTTAAGTTTACATATTGCCTTGGAAAGAGCAGATTTAAAGGAAGACTGGGTCAATTTTAAAAAATTATATGCTTTTAATCCATCTTTTTTACAAAATCATTTAGATAATACAACTATTTTTAAGTATAATTATTTATCTTTACCCGAAGATGAACAAAAGAAATTATTTGAATGAAAAAAATCAGCAACTTCTTGAAAATTACTTTCTTTGAACATAAAAGTGATCACTTTTATTTTCTCTTTCATTTTCGTTGTTTTGTATATCAAATAACCGGCTGGTAAAATAACTTCATTTCCTTCTTCAAAATTACCAGTAAATGTATACAAACAATCACTTTGAACTTCGATTTCCATTATAAACGAAAATTCATTATCTTCAATTATCCAATTCAATGAATTATTATAATCGATACAAGTAGAAAATGGAATAGGTTGATAAATGGAAACATTACATTGCATTCGTTTTACTCCTCTATACACAATCAGATCGCATTTTTGTGATTTATTCAACATTATTGCTAAAAAATACCAATCGTAGATTAAATTTAACGTTATTGGTATAATATCAACTTGTAATTTATCATCTACTATTTGCACTTTGTTCATTAACATATCACCTATGATATTGTTAATAATTTCAATGAAAAAAGGTTGTTCTCTGATCGTTTGAACATGAAAACGACAAACACTATCCATTTATGAAATAAAACGAATAAATTATATATTAAATTCATTTTTAACTTAAAAAAATATCTTCATTCATCTAATAAAAAAATGTTAAACGTAAAAGAAGCTCATCCATGTCAATATTGCACTAAGCCATGTTTTGGTAGACAATGTAAAGAATGTCATTTAAAAATGGTGCAAACACAACAAGGTAATTGCCAAGATTGTGAAATATCATTTATTGCACAACGAAAAGATGGAAGTAAAAGAAAAAGATGTATTGATTGTCAAGAAAAATACATTAATAAATACATTTCTACTTGTCCAGATTGCAATAATTCCTATCATGCTTTGTTAGATGATGGGAGATTTTTCGAAAAGTGTTACACTTGCTACAAAAAAAGTTTTCACAATTGTGAAAAGTGTGAAAAACAAACTAAAGTTATTTATGCTTTATGCAGAAATTGCTACCTCAATGAAAAAGAATATAGACAGCAACAACGATATCAATCTTGTAATAACTGTTCTGATTTTACATGTATGGATTGTCGAAATAACTATAAATTTAGAACGTTGAGAATTGAATAAAATAAAAGTTAAAATTTTTAATTCAAATATGAAAAAAGTATTCTTTTCATATTTTTATCTTATTTACGCTTGAATTCTTGCAGTGCGAAAATTTGCCCAGGGCCAATCTCCCAAACCCGCTTTGATACATGTATATCGTAAAAGCAAATGTCGGCAATTCGTTGGGACAGCACCAATATACAAACATTCTGCAGTCACTTTAAAAATCTGGTTATATCGATCCACATAAATGTTAATTGCATTTGGTTTGCCAACAACGATTTCATCACACGGATCTGAGTCATAAGTATAATAATTATACAAAATGCGATCGTTTGTTATTTCACTCAAATTTAAACCATTATCCAAATAAATCATATCCATTTGAGCCATCATAATAATATCATAAGTCATGCTATTTGATGTTTGATAAGTTTTCAATTGTTCATATGCTAAATATACCTTTTTAGCATAACTTAAATTTAAAAATGTTCCTTCAACGTCATTGAAATTATCTATTTGTTGAGCTACTATTCTAATTTCTGGCATAACTACATCATTTTGTTCGATTGTTATTACTTTTGGAGTAATAATTGTTCCAGAGGATAGTTCAAAAGTGGTTAAAGCTTCAATTTCACTTTGTGTATAATACTTTGTTCCACTTAGACTCTCTCGGTCATAGGTATGAACGAAAATATCTGGAACGACAGGATAAATTGATTCTAATACTTTTTCAAGAAAAGAAGACTTACATTGACTCCATGTTTTTATATGTCCATGTAAACAAATTGCTACTTTTGTTGTCATTTTATATTTTAAAAAGAAATTAAATTTTAAAATTAAAAAAATTGCTATAAATGAATATTAATTTCAGTGATTGTGAAAAAATTGGCTTTAACATCAATTGTTTGTGTTTGTCAAAAAAAGTTACAAATATTAGAACTCCACTTGTTTGGTTATGTGCTAATTGTAATAATAAATTTACGGAATCTTATATCAATATCAAAAATAATAATAGAGGATGTTTGAAATGTTCGTATAAAAAATTTAACAAAAAATAGTTTACACTTTAGCTTTACCTATTAAAAATATTAATAACTCAGTATTTGGATTATTCACTGTATATCCAGTTCCTGTATGTCCATCTACACTTACACCTAAAGGTGGATAGGATGTATGATTTTTTATTGTTACTTTTGCTGCTGTTCCGAAAGGTGAGGATGTCGGAATTAAATCTTCTTCATTTATTGTAAGTAAGAAACTATGACTGAGAATAGATGCAGAACTTTGATTTGTTACTACACTATCTTCATAATAATTATCGTTTAAGAATAGTGCAAATTGTGCTGGTTCTAAATGAAAAAGATGATAATGCACGAAATAAACACCTGTCTCCCAAATATAAATTTCAGATGTATTCAGAATATGCCCAATGTTACCAGATATCGTTCTATGAGAATCATAAGTTAAATCTGCTTCAGGTAGTACCATGTAATGAGCTAAATTATAAATATTTAAGTAAGTTTCACACATGTAATGTGGACCAGTTGGACCGAGTTCTCCTTGCCATCCGGTAGGACCAATTGGACCAGTAGGACCTATATCACCAGTTTCACCTTTATCACCTTTATCACCAGTATCTCCTTTATCACCTTTATCACCAGTATCTCCTTTAGGACCAGTAGGACCTATGTCACCAGTAAAACCTGTATACCCCGTATATCCTGTATATCCCGTAAAACCTGTATACCCAGTGTACCCCGTGTATCCTCTATGACCTCTATGACCTCTACATCCTCTCGGTCCTTGTTTTCCTCTTGGACCACGAGGTCCAGGTGGTCCACAACACTCATCATCAGATGAACAAGAAGAAGATGATGAAGAATAATCACATTCTTCGTGTTTACATTCAGTATTACCAGAATACTTTTTTTTGTTCAGTTTGTTTTGAACACTCATTTTTTATTATTAGTCAAGATAATAAAAATAATTAAAAATTTAATAAAAAATATTAAATATATAAATAACTATATTGAATAATTAATTTAAAGACTAAAATGACTTAAAGAAAAAAATGTCTCAAAATTGTTGTGAAAAATGCAATAAAGAATTTGCAAGTAAGCAAAGTTTAAAAATCCATGTTCAAACTTCTGATTGCTTGAAACAAAAAGAAAAAATTAGTAAAAATTGTGAATTTTGTAATAAGGTTTTTTCAAGCAAACAAATGTTACAATATCATTATAGTTCTTGTACAGAAAAAAAACTTAATCAGTTAGGTATTGAATACGACAAAAAAATAGAAAAACTTGCGAATGAAGTTGAACTATTAATGAAATTAAATGAAACTTTACATAAAACTATTAATACCAATATTCTCAATTTATCTGAATTATGTAAAGTTTGTAATAAATATTGTATTAACAACAAAAATGTTACTTTGAACCCAAATCTAAGTGACGCCAATGCTATTTTGAAAAATAAAGATTCTAATAGAACAAGTGATATTTTCAGTTCTAATGATAGTGTTGACAGCACTGATATTGAGGATTTGAAAATTTAAAGAAACCTATAAATTATACAAATCACATGGACGTTATTACAAAGATATCAATTACAAAATTATCAAAAAGAGCAGGAATTAAGTGTATTTCTGATGATTGTTATGATACTATTAAACAAATTATTGAAACGAAATTATCAGACGTTTTACATAAAATTTTAATCGTAAATTCTGAAAATAAGTCAAAAACTATAATGAATACTGATGTTTATGCTGCGTTAGAAATTATGGGTGAAACTCTAACTCAATCAAATGATTTAGGTTTACACAAACAAAAACTAAAATAAGTTTAAACACAGAAAGAGGTTATACAAAATGAAGTCAAAAACTAAAATTCAACTTCAAAAATTGAAGGAATATGATACTGTATGGCATGAAATCAGTACAGTCGTGTTCAAGTCGACAAAAGAAATTATTGTTATTGGAAGACTTGATAAAAATACAAAAAAACTTATTCCTCTTGATGATAAAACTATTAAATTATGTGAGGAATGGAAATTCAAATATGATACATCTTTACCTGTTAATTCTACTGACGAAACAGAGGAAACTGAAGAAGTAGAGGAAACTGAAGAGGTTGAAGAAACTGAAGAAGTTGAAGAAACTGAAGAAGTAGAGGAAACTGAAGAGGTTGAAGAAACTGAAGAAGTTGAAGAAACTACTGAGGATGTAAAAGAAACGGAAGAAGTTGATGAACCTGAAAATGTAGAAGAAACTGAAGATGTTGATCAACCTGAAGGTGATGAAGAGACAGAACAGGTTGAAGAAACTGAGGGTGTTGAAGAAAGTAAAATCACTATTGAAAAAGAAACGAAGGTTGAAAACAAACAAGAACGTGAAAATGAAGAAATTTTAACTAATAAAAAAATTAAAGGATGTGCATCAACAATAACTTCATTATATCAAGAATTTCATGACAATGTCATGTCTTCTGTTAAACAAAATGAAATAGAATATAATACATTGATCGCAGAATTACAAAATGAAATAGTTTTATTGACTACTAAACTAACGAAAAAGACTGAAGAATACAACGAAAAGTTTGATGAATTAACTAAATTACAACGTAAATTCGATGGAATCAAACAGTTATTTTCATAAAAAATGATTTTTTTTCTTACAATTTTAATTTTATAATAAAATTAAAAATGAATATTCGTCGTATAGATTATCATCGTATGCAAAACGCAATTGAAGCTGGTGATCATAGTTATCTTGATTATTTATTAACCAAATACAATTGTAATTTAACTTCTTTGCAAAGAGAAGAGTTGTTATTAAGTGCTATAAGCACAGATGTCACTTCTGTTCATTTTTTATTAAAATACATTAAACCATTGAGTTTTAATGATTTATTATGGTTTGCCTATGCAATAAGTGATTGTGATACAAAAAAGTCTATCCAAATTGGAGAATATATTGTGACATTGGGAAGATATAATAAAAAAGATTTCATGTTACCTCATTTATTATCAATGGCATACGAAATGGATAAAAAAGAATGGTTATTTTTATTTCTAAGATATGGAGTGCCTTGTTCTGAAGAATTACTTGAGAAAATTAAAACTAAATGGGGAAATGATGATGATCTATTATTCTATAAACAACAAAAGGAGGATAATTTTGAAGAAAATGAAAATATTTATATTTTGAATGTAGCCTCAATATTGGACACGAAAATAATATATTAAGTAAATATTTATTATAATAAATGAAGAAAATGGATGATGAATTTGAAAATCCTATTGATTATTTTATTATAAATAAGATATGTGAACCATTATCTGAATACATACATACAAATTTTCCTCAAACGACGCCTAATTTTATAACCTTCATAGGATTAATTTGTGGTTTAATTTCAATATTCTTTTTAATCAACAATTTTTACTTTCTTGCTTTTATTTTCTTTTGGATTTGTTATATTCTCGATTGTTTGGATGGTTATTATGCAAGAAAGTATGATATGGTAACAAAGTTTGGTGATTATTTCGATCATATTCGTGATATAATTGTAAATTTCATCATTGTTTTAGTAATTTTAAGTAAATTAAAGAAAAATGAACGATATATTTTTATGATTTTATTTTTAATGTTTTTCATCCCCATGAATATGCATTTAGGATTTCAAAATAATGAAAATTCTGTTTTATCACTGTTGTCTCATATTTGTCATGAAGATCAAGACTTGCATACATTGAAATATTTTGGTTGTGGAACGTATATGTTATTTATTTCTTTGTCTTTTATTTATTTACAAAATAATACTGTGGGATTTTAAGGAAGTCATTAAAATCGTAATAAAAACTGAGAAGAAGTCATTTTATACTCATTTAAAACTTAAATGAATATATATAACCCAATCAAACATGTCATACCGTAACTTTTTATTGAAAAGTTTAAATCGTAATGAATTATTAGAAGTAGCAAAATCGGCAAAAGAAGGTTTCCGCTTTTGCAATGGATTGTGTCAAGATTATAAACCAACCGAAGATTTTTCAAATAACATACCAAACTGTAGAAATTGTAGAAATACTATTGATATGGCAAGTCGAAAAATTAAAGAAGGCTTCATATCTTTGGAGCAATTTCATCAAAATCCAGATATAGTTAATAGTATTGAAACAAAAATTGTTTTTGTCACGAATAAAGTTTGTAACGTTTGTAATGAAGAAAAACAAATTAATTTATTCGAAGCAAATAAAAATGTATGTAAAGAATGTAGAAGTAAACAAGCTATTGAAAGAAATAATAAAGATATCGATATTTTAATTGAAGATATAAAAAAAGCCAAAGAAAATTTACCAGTTCTTGAAAATTTTGTAAAAAGTATACCAAAAGATAAACTTATCAAAGTTATTTCTTATTTTGAAATTGGAAGAAAATCAACAGATAAAAAGGAGGATATGGTTTATAATATCGTGCAACATTTTAGAAAACTTTTACAGCCTAAATTATGTCAAGGTGGATGTGGTTTTGCTTTACAAGAAGAATTTACAACTTGTTTAACTTGTAAAAATCGTCAAGAAAAACCAAGAGCAATTTCAAAAATGATTGATTTTAATGATAATTTAGATGAAATAGTTGATAATTTAACAGAAATAACAAGAGAAACGTTTGATGTTTATAATGTAACACAATTACATCGAATTTACTTCAAAATGACTGGTAAAAATATAAAACAAACAATAAAAAAAGAAGATGTGGTAAAAATAATCAATGAAGAATTGAAAAAGAAAACAGATGAAAAACAACGACTTCGTGATGAAATAGAATTACAAAACAAACTTGGGGGAGAAATTACATTGAATGGAATTAATATTTTAGCACGCGAAGATGGTTTAATTAATGCTACAGCACTCTGTAAAGCGGGTGGAAAATTATTTGGTCACTGGATGGCTCTTGATTCTACCAAACAACTTATAAAAGTATTAGAAGAAATTGAAAAATCAAAAACGGGGATGGTTCCCGTTTCGGTAAATGTCGACACCGATATCGTGTCGCCGATATCGGCAAAATTAAAAGTAATCGATATAAAAAAAGGTGGAAACAATAAAAATGCACAAGGTTCTTGGATTCATCCTGATTTGGCAGTTCAACTTGCTCAATGGATTTCTCCAACTTTTGCTTTACAAGTTTCACATTGGATTCGTGAATTAGCACTTACAGGTTCGGTTGTAGTAGGAAACGAAAAAACTCATCAAGAATTAATAGAATTGCAAAATGAGATAATAAAACAAAAAGAGACAATAACACACCTTCAAAATAAACACAATAAATTCTTAGAAAAACAAAGATATCATCAATTCAAAGAAGGTTCAGTTTTTTACATAATATCTGATAATGATAGCAAAACACTTAAATTCAAGCCTGGGTTAGAAGGTTCTGATATTAATAGAAGATTAGCAGAACATCGAAGCACAACACCTGCAATTAAACTGGAATATTTGGTGTATACCAAAGATAATGTTCTATTAGAAAAAAATATATTGAAAAGATATAAAGTAAAAAGATCATATCAAAATCATGAATGGATATTTGACATTACGAGAGAACATTTGATAGAAAGTGTAAAAACGTTGTTAAGTTTTCTCAATATAGAGCATACGGAGGAAGAAAACTTGGAAGAATATAACAATTCAATCATGTAAAGAAAAAGAATTTAAACAAAATCTTTTATTATAAAACAATGTCAAATGAAGATATAACATATTACATAAAAGAATTAGATCCAGCAGAGAAAATAGCACCCTCTTCAGTTAGCGGAGATTCAGGTTCTAAAATTTTAATTGTAGGTAAGCCCGGAACAGGTAAAAGTTCATTATTAGCGAGTTTATTGCATGCAAAGAAACATTTATTTCCAGTAGCAGTTGCATTTAGTGGTTCAGAGGATACAAATCACTTTTATAAAAAGATACTTCCTAATTCCTTTGTTTTTAATGAATACAATGAAGATCAGATAAAAAGTGTAATTCGTAGACAGAAAATTGCAAAAGAATATGTCGAAAATCCATGGTGTATATTAATTTTGGATGACTGCACCGATGATACACGTATATTCAACACTCCATTACAACAGTCTATCTGGAAAAAAGGTCGTCACTGGAATCTCTTGTACATCGTCTGTTTACAATACGCCATGGATGTTAAACCAGTTGTGAGAACAAATGTTGATGGTGTTTTCATTCTTAGAGAACCTATCCTAAGAAATAGAAAATGTTTGTGGGAAAATTATGCAAGTATCATTCCTGATTTTAATTTGTTTTGCACTTTGATGGATGAGTTAACTGATAATTTTACAGCAATGTATATTTCTAATCAATTAACATCGAATGATTGGCAAGATTGTGTTTATTGGTATAAAGCACCTCTTTTTGAAGAAAAATCGTGGGAATTTGGCTGTCCAGAGTATCATAAATTTCATAATGAACGATATAATAATGATTACATTGATAATTTTGATAGTTAAAATTTTTACACATTTTCACGATAATCTACTATGCAACCTGAAATAGTCATTGACGGGTCTTCTTTTTTAATGAGTTTTAAAATTACCAATAAGTCATTTTTACAAAATGTTTGGACAATTCCTGATTTCAATGATACTATTATACCTTCTACATCTTGATTTTTATTATATAAATTCTCCAGATTATTTTGAATGTTTACTGAATAGAAACAATCGTGGTATTCACAAATGTCTTGATGGTGAATTCCACGTCCGCAACCGGAGCAATGATACTCCCAACATCCTTGTATACAGTAATCTTTTTCACATTTAATGTCATTGCATTTAATTTCTGGTTCATATTTAATTTTTTTTAACGCTTGATATTCTTTTTTTTTGAATAAAAGATTTTGATACAACACATGAAGCATTGTACCAAAAAAGGAATTAAACAAGGAATATGTTTTGTTTTTGGTGGATAAATTGTCAACTCCATTGTGTTTTATATTAAAAATCTTATGATTGTAAATGATTTTTAGTATAAAAGTTATTATTTGTAACTCTTGGAGTTATAAATAAAAAAATATATTTTGTATTTATTTATTAGCTTTCATTTGAATTTTTATTGACATTGCCATTAATTCTTGAAACAACAATTTACACGCAAAAGGACAATTTACTTTTGATATTAAATCACTTTCACAAGCCCTACATTCTTTATGAGTAGTTGCAATATTCCCACATTTATCACATATAAACATTTGATAAGCATCGGATTTATCGAATAATCTTTCTTTCAAAAATCGAGATACTCCATGTCCTATCATTGCATCTCTCTCCATCTCACCAAAACGAAGTCCACCATCTCGGCTTCTTCCTTCTAAAGGTTGTCGAGTTAATGTTGTTACTTGTCCATGACTTCTACTATGAACTTTATCTGACACCATATGTTTCAATCTTTGATAATATGTTGGACCAATAAAGATTTTCGCCTCTAATGGTTCACCAGTCATTCCATTATACATTGTCTCCCATCCATGTCTTTCAAAACCATTTTTTTGTAATCTATCACATATATTTTCTGCAATATTTGTGCTATTACTGGAAAAAGGAGTTGCATCTCCAAATGTTCCATCTAAACAACATGCTTTTCCAAGCACTGTTTCTAATAATTGAGATATTGTCATTCGACTTGGTATACATAAACTATTTATCAAAATATCTGGTGTAATTCCAGAAGCTGTAAAAGGCATATTTTCTTGAGGCATAACTAAACCAATTGTTCCTTTCTGTGCACTTCTACTTGCATTTTTATCACCACTTTCAGGGATTTTTTCATTTCGAATTGTAACTTTGATTAATTTATATCCATTTGGAGTTATGGTTTGAAGAACTCGATCAACATAACCTTCTTCTCCAGTTTTTATCACATAACTGCAATCTATTAATTCTTCATCTCCATTTTTATTTGATTTCGTCAATAATTTACCAACAATTACATCTCCTTTTTCAACATATACTGAATTACCATTTATTCTTGTTTTGACTAAACCATTTTCATCAAGTAAACTATAATTTGCATTCCTTTTCCTTTTTGCATATGGAGGTAAACATATTGTTTCGAAATTATACGTTCCTTGTTTTCGTTCTTCTTCTACAAGTGTGCGATATGATGTTGCACAAAACAATCCTCTTTCTATAGAAGCTTTATTCATTATTATACTATCTTCTTGATTAAAACCTGAATAAGTTATTACTGCTACTATAGCATTAATTCCACTTGGCATTTCATTAAAACCCATTATTTGGGCTGGTATAGTTGTTACTAATGGTCTTTGGGGATAATTTAAAACATAAGTTATTGTATCTGTTCGTATTTGATGTGATAATGCATGAATACCAATTGCCTGTTTTCCCATAGATGCTTGATAAATATTTCTGGGAGATTGATTATGATCAGGAAAAGGAATCGCACTTGCCATAACTCCCAACATCATTGCTGGATTTATTTCACAAAAATCACATATTTTAGTTTCTAATTCTTTTTCTGTCATTGCAATTACACAATTCTCTATTTCAGAATTATCAATATAATGTATTTTTTGTGATTCAATCAATTCATTCCAATCCAATTTATCATTGGTTGTTATATTCAATTCATTTGTTTTTTTATCTACTGTTAGTAATGGTCTTATAAATCGACCTTCATCACAGAATATTTTTATTTCATTATCGATTTTATCATAGGTAAATGATATTTCTTTATCAAGTAATCCATTTCTTCGATACAATTTCATTTCTTCTATAAATGCTATTGGATTTAATGTTACACCCATTAAAATACCATTCAAGAAGATTTTTGGACAATTATCTAAACCTTTGTAATCGTGAATAAACACCAGATTCTCACTCTTTTCAATTATTTCTTTCACTATTACAGTTGGTATTCGTTTTGTCACTGTTGCCATAAAAGCTAAATTCATCACTATTCCTATACTTTGACCTTCTGGTGTATTATGTAATACAGTGAAATCATGATGTAAAAATCGCCCATTACCATTTAATTGCCATCCAACAAAAGGTCCTATATTCTTTTTGACTACTTTAATTTCAGAAGTTGATCCTGCACCATTTATAAAGAATAGTAATTTCATTTTATTCCCTTGCTTTGCAATATAGCAAGAAAACATCAATGATCGTATCAATAATTGTAATTGTAACAGAAATTCATGTGGTCCTGTAAAACTAATAATTCTTTCATAGTGGTTACCTATTTTGTTACATATTCCTTTCAACAAGTCTAAACGTGACTTTGTATCTGTTATTATATATTCATTTGGTATATAATAATTTTTATCAATATTTTGTCCATATTCATAACTATCTTCGTTGCAATCATTATTTTTTTTCCAATATACACCAGATTTAAAAGCAACTAATTTACTTTTTATTGTTTCACTCAATTTCAAGTATTTTTCTATTGTTATATCAACAATATCATCATCTAATGTTGATATAAAATCAACTGCTTCTCTTTTACTTGCAAACAATCTTTTTTGATATTGAAAATTAGTTTTATCAAACCAAATTACTTCATTATTTACTATTTTCTTGTGATTCAATGCCTTCAAAGTTAATATATGATTCGACGTCACTATATAGGAATCAAAAAAATTATTACAATCATGTGTCACTTCATACATTTGCGATATTCCTGATATTGTTGTTTCTACTCTTGTTGCATTTCCTTTATCATCTATCAATAAATCATTCTCTTTGATATATTTCGCTTTTTTATATGTCCCATCATACATTAGAATTTTAGTTTCTGGATCAAAACATTCTGTTGGACAAATATACATGATTTGACTTGAATGGATTTGTCGTATTTTTGAATTTTTGCCCTCTTTTCCTATTGGTATTACTATGCGACGTAAATGAGATAACGTTGCTGCATAAGTTAATCTCGATAAAACTTGTGATACTCCTGTTCTGATATATGTATTTTTTGAAACTCCCCAGTTTCCGACTGCAAATGCACTTCGTAATCCTGTTGTTATACTATTACATCTTGAAATAATATTCAAAATATCTGGCTTTTGTTTCTTTTTTTCAAGTTGCAATTCAATTGTTTTTATAAATCTTTTGAATAGAGTTCGGAATAATTCACTACATAATACTCCAGCCATTTCTACTCTTTTATTTGCATAATTATCACGATCATCTTCTTTTCTCTGTCCTATTGCTGTTCTCAATAATTTATTCACCATGTGACCTAAAAATGCAGTTTTTTCTTTTATTGTTGCAAAAATTCCCATATGAGGTAATAATTCATTTTCTACTACTTGTGATGTATAATCAATCTTTTTTTCTTCTTTGATTATATGAATTGTATACTGACTGATGTATTTCAATGCTTCTTCTTGCGTTTTAATATGATACGAATCTCGTATTATATATTTCATATATTTCTCCATTTTTTCATTCTTTTCTGGATTTCCTATTATATTTCTTATATCTTCTTCACTTACACATCCAAGTGCTTTCAATACTATTCCTACATGGATCACTTCTTTGATATACGGTAGAGAAAATAATATGTTTCTGTCATCTTGTCCTATTTTCACTTGTATCAATACGGAATGACCTGTTTCTTCTGACATGCTTCGCACTTCGCATATATATTTATATTTATCTGACGCTTTTTGACTTAATACTATTGGTTGATTATAAACTCCACGTAATTGTCCAATCAACACTCTTTCTTTTCCTTTAATAATAAAATACCCTCCATTATCTTTTTCACATTCTCCTAATTCTATTTTTTCTTTTTTTGTTTTATCTTTCAAATTGCATCGTTCTGAACCAATCATTATTGGAGTTCTACCAATAATGATTCTTTTATGTATTACTGTTTCATTACTTGTTTCGGTTTCTACTTTTTCTGTGATGTTCACAAAAATTGGTACATCATATGTTAAATCAGATTGTCTTGCTTCACTTGGATACATTACTCGGATTGTTCTATCTTCTTTTATTATGATTGGTTTTGGGATAAATACTTCATTAAAACTGTAGAAACATTTAAAATCTTTCGTTTTTAAATGTATTTCACATTCATTTATTACTCTTTCTATTCCATTTTTGATATAATCATCAAATGTTTCAATCTGATGGGATATCAATGATTTTGTATTATAATATTCATTCACTAAATTCCACTTATAGTTTTCCATCTTTTTGATTTTCAATTAAAAAGAATTTTTTAAAAATCATTTTTTTAAATAAAAATAAAAAAAACTTTCATTATAATAAAAATGTCTGACAATGAAGAATTATCATATGACTTTGGCTTGACAAAGAAACATCAAGCAAAGAAATCCAAAAAGTCTCCTTCTAAAAAGAGTTCTCACTCAAAAAAGAAATCTCACACAAAAAAGAGATCTCACTCAAAAAAGAAGTCTCCTGTAAAGAAGAGTCACTCAAAAAAGGCATCTCCTTTGAAGAAATCTCCCTCTACTGTCGGTTCTTACGCCCAAGTTTGGCATGGAAGTGCTATCAAGACAAGCGGTGGATTGCACAAAAAAGATTTGACTAAGAATAAACACGGAAACATCGTCAGCAAACGCAAGATGAAGGTCGGTTTGGCAAGATGGAGAAGTTTAAGTGCTGCTAAGAAACAATCTATTAAAACTATTCTCAAAAAGGGTAGAGCTCTATCTTCCAAGAAACATTAAATAAGTTTTATTATAAAAAATAGCATTTTTTATAATCACAATTGTTCTATGTATAATAATCATAATTAATTTTTTTGGTTACAGTCATATTATTTTTTTTCATCATTTTTATTGCTTCTAAAATATCTTCTTCAACTATTACAAATTTATATTCATTTTCTAAACCAAATACTCTTTTTGAATGAACTAATTTAATTTTAGTTATCAATCCTTCAATTGAACCACCAGCATCAACAAATATATCTTTATTGTTTTCTATGATTTTTAGTAAAATTTCTTTACTTACTTGTAAAGTCCAATTAGTTTCTCTTATCATTTTTATAAAAATTGCATACAAATCATCATTTGAATATTCTTCTATATGATGAACCCATTGAAATCTACGTCTTAATCCTTCATTTACTGATAAAAAGCACTTTTCTATTTGGTCTTTGTAACCTGCACAGATGAAACAAAAATTTACTTTGTTTTCACTTAAAAATGCACATATTGTATCTATCGCCTCTTTTGAATAGGAATCTTTATCTTTCTGCCCTGGTCCTAAAGCATAAACTTCATCTACAAATAAAACTCCTCCAAGACAACTATTCAAGAGTTTTTTTGTTTTATTTGCTGTCGAACCCAAATATTCACCAACGAAATCTTCTCTATGAGCTATTTTGAATATATTTTTATTTGATAATACACCCAAATTAGAATATATTTTACTAATTATCTTCGCTACTGTTGTATTATGCGTTACTGTAAAATCACTCAATAAGTATCTACTATTTCCATCCAATGTAAAACCATAATAATTATCTTCTTGTAACTCTATCACTTCTATCCCTGTATGAAGAACATTTTTTATATGTGTTCTTTCCTTGATTTCTTTGCTCAGAACAGGTATTGTATGAACATTACCTGATATTATTATTCTATTATACAAATACATATTCTGTTTTTCAAACTTAGTTTTACTTGTATAAAATCCTAAAGATTGTGCTAAAAATACTATATCTTCTGCAAATACATCGTTCTTTTCAACAATTTCATAACAATTAGTATTAATCACACCACTATTATCAATTATTCCTCCTAATAGTTGTAAACGAACGTCTTTATCATTTATTTTATATAAATGGGGAATTTCTCGCTTTTTTTCGATATCAAGATAATACAGTATCTGCATATATTTATTTTGGCTGTCTGTAGTTACAATCTTATACTTATTTTGTGTTCCTTGAATTTGCATTAATTCTAATCCCATATTATATGCATTAAATTGATTCAAAATATAATCAAATATCTTTACATGAGGTATTGTTATTTCATTATAAAACTGACAATTCGATAGCACATATCCTAATATGTAAGGATTAAATGTAACATTTATACTTGGAAAATCTACTGCTACCTTAAATCCTTTCAGATCTAATTTGTATGTCTTTGGTAATTCTAAATAATCTAATAATGGTATATCGATTATTTCATTCTTTCTATATTGTTTTCCTTTTATTTCCAAAGTATTTGTTTTTTTATTTCGTATTCTACTCACTTTTAGAGAAAGTATATGACTTTCATTCACTACATAATCCATCCCTTTATTCTGTTGAATTCTATACATTTTTTCTCGCCCTCTGGCAAGAGATAAAACATTACGAGCTGTAGAATCATCTCCCATTAACTGATCACCAACTACAATATTTTGAATTTTTTTTATTGAACCATCAAACATCAATATTGGTGTGTCATAAGCCATACATTTTCCTGTCCCTGGTTTACCTGTTATGATTGTATGTAGATAATCACCATCTTTACTTTTTTCATGCATATTTTGTAAATAATAAATGACTTGATAAAATACACTGTCTTTCAAAGATTTCATACCAATCATGTTATTTAATTCTTGTAAATAGGGTAATATATCCCATAAAGTAAAAATATCGATATTTTTATAAAATTTGTTTGATAATCCTATATTTATTAAATCATCTAAATCTCTAATCGGTGGTAAAATCTCAAATTTTGGTTTTTTTCTTTTTGGAGAAGATGATGTTGCTGATGATCGTAAAAATATTGGAGATTTCCTCTTGGACATTTTTTTTATATTTTTGTTTTTTTAGATTAAAGACGAATATAATAGCCATAATAATGAGATTTATCATCAAAATTGTATGAAACATCTTTAATATGATTGTCTTTTACGTATCCATCCCATAACAACTTTACATTTCCATTTTGTTTATTAAATATTAAAACACTTTGAAATTTTACCAATAATAACGAATTGTAAAAATATCCATTCAAACTCGATAAATCATTTCCTTCTATGTATACCAAATCATACATTGTTGTTTTTTTATTTTGATGTAATGTTTGATTAGGATCACCAACTACTGATATTAATCGTTCAGGAAACATTGTTACTAAATAATCAAAACATGATTGAGAATAGGATGCTGAAAATGTATCATAAACATAAATTACACTTTCTTTATTCGCTAATAAAAATAATAATGTTACATGTCCTGTATCGAAACCAAGTTGTAAAATATTTTTCTTTGTTTTACTTATATTGTATAGATCAATATAATTTTGTAGTAATTGTGAAAAACTCAATTCATCTAATTGATTAAAGTGTTTTTCATTTTCATGTAGCAATAGGAAATAATCAGTTTCAGTTATTTTTTCAACTTTCTTTATTTCATTATCCAAATTTTGAATCATTCCTTTCTTTTCTTGTTCTTTATCATGGGCTAACTTTTGATCCAAATATTCTCTTACTGGTCCTGCTAACCAGTCCATTCTTTTTTGATATGCCTCTTCTGTTTCTATTCCTTCTAATTTTTCAGGATAATAATCTTGTATCAACCAACGTAAGGTATCACTTCTTACTCCTGCAAAATGCAATACAAAATGTTTCGGAAAATAATTGAACCAATACGAGTTCATTTCGTGTGGTTGAGTTACTTTTATATGATTTTTACTATCTAAAAAATTTCTATCCAATAAATTTATAAATGAACCTTGTTCCCAATTCATATATCGTTCATTTGGATCTTCTTTTTCATCGTATACATTTTCCCATACTGCTTTCAAAAATGCTCTACTAAAATCACTATTTTTAATAAACCAAACTCCTGTATTTTCCATTCTCCAATCAGATCCACAGATTTGATCGTATTGTGAATATAAATTTATAAATGTTTCCAATTTAATATCCATATTCATTATTAAAATATCTGCGTCTATCCAGACTAAATAATCATATTCATCTAAATATTTTAATAGTAACAATATCTTTGTCCATGGTATTGGGCGACTTTTATCCAACATTGATTCATCATCTATAAACGTATATCCGTGTTTTGCACAATAACTCTTTTTATTCACTGTTGTCCACTTTGTTTTATCTTTATAGTCTTCACCTACTGATAAAGTGCATAATCCGATTTTCATTTTTTTAATAAAAAAATATACCCCTATAAATTATAATTATAACAATATATATTATTTAACGATGTTTTTGAATGATTTTTTCCTGATAAGTTGGATGCACTTTTAAACGTTATAATTTTACTACATTTTCCTATTATCGGTTCTAAATCTTCATACATTACTTCTGTTATATTCAAACATATCCACGTTTTTGGTTTCACTTCTATTACGTTCATTATTAATTTCAACAAACATTCTGTTATAAAGATTTCATAGTTTTCTTCACATCCTTTATAATGTTCTACTAATTCTATGTTATTCTTGAATTCGTGATAAAATGGTGGACTTGTAAAGATGAAATCAAAATCAATCTTTTTTAAATTCACTTTTTCACACTTTTCGAATATCATTTTAACTTTACCTTCATGTGGAAAAAAATTGATCATTTTCTCATACAAAGGTTTCAAATTTATATTACAATCAATTCCAGTATATGATATTCCCATCGCCATTGCTGCCAAACAACGGTCACCCCATCCTGCAAACGGATCTAATACTTTTTTTGCATCAAAATACTTGTATATTATTCCTGCTATAAATGGTGGAAATTGAGCAGGTGCATGTTTCATAAAAATTGTTGTTGCCATTAAATCACGACTATTCAAATGCTTCCGTGATTCATGAAATTCTATTATCTTTTCTTTTTTCTTAAACCAAAAGTTATAACAATCAATGTTATTCCATGATGGAGTTTTCATTCGTTCATACTGAAAAAAGTTATTACTACATTTATATCCAATTCGAGAATATGGAATAGGAAAAGTTATTGTTTCTATACTTGTCAATTTATCTTTCATTTTTTCATATTCTTGTAATAACTCTTCTTTTGTATGTTTTCTAAATGGAAAGTCATCATTTCTTTTCACCATTTTTCTTTTATTAAAAATATTTTTTTATTATATAAATAATGAAATTTCTCCGCTCTCCTATCTTTTATTTAGAAAGTTCTGATTTTGATTCTGATGGGAATATTATTAATCCACATATTAATACTAAATTGCCCATTTTTATCATGATTCAAGCAAATTTTTGTGGTTATTGCACAATGGCTAAACCTGAATTCCAACGTTTCGCTGAAGTTTTTGAAAATCAAGTCACTTGTGCTACTATTCAAGCAGATTCTGAGAAACCCGATCTTGGTATGAAAAATCTAATTAGTATTCTTTGTCCAGAACTACAAGGTTTTCCTACTTATATTATTCTTTACCAAAATAAGATTATCCTTTACAATAAAGGAAGAAGTTTTGAAGATATGAAGAATTTTTTTTCAAATTGATTTATTTTCATTGCTTTTTATCCTTTCCTCATCGTTATGGAAAGTCTTGATTCTCATCTTGTTTACAAAATTAAATATGAATTTTTGCAAAATCCAAAAAAAACTTATGACTCTATAATTTCTTACATGAAATCAGAGTTTAGAAATACATGTTCCGGTAAATGTAAATTTAGACATTTTCATGTATTGGAGGGAAAAATTCAATATAAAATAATGCTTGTGAGACAAACTCATGCAGACTGTTCGATATGTAAAAATAGTGTCAGTGAATACAGTCATCGTTTTTGCTATAAATGTTCTCCTTGTAATACGATTGAATATCTCTATCATCATAGACGTTGCTCTCCTTAGTTTTCTTTTATTTTTTCTTGTAAAAATAAAAGGATTATAAAATTTTGTTTTATATTAGTAAACATGATTGAATTTATCGATGAGGATGTTCCTAATAATATTATTAATATAAATTTATATCTTCTTGATTCTCCAAAAACTATCAAACAACGTTTATGTGCAAAATTAAATATTAATTTTAACGCTAATAACGAGTATATTCATTTTCAATCTAATATCGATTTTCTAAAAAAGGAACAAACTATATATTTTATCAATTATTTCCAGAAAATTATTGACTATGCCACATTAAATAAAATATTTGCTGTAAAACATTTATCATTCAATGATTACTTTATTCCTTTTTTTCTCAATAACAAAACATTGATTTCTTCTATCGAATCAATGATTATTAATAAACATTACGATTTATCTTTTTATTTTAATCAATATTATAATACTATTGAAAGTTTTATTGATAAAAATGAATATATCAATAAAATCGATGAAATTGTTGGAAAACATACGAATTTATCGTCTTTTCAAAATAAAATTGCTTTTTTAATCGCAGAATACAACAATAGTTTACAGTTATTTTTAAAAAAAGAACTTACTCAAACCAATTATATTGTTAGTTTTGAAGAAACAATTGGTGAACCTTTTTCAAATTTTACGATTGAAAGTAATTCAATTTCTATAAAGTTTAAAATTGACAAGTCTATATTAGAACTTTTTAATGATATTCAGGTAAATGAGACTTATTCTTTTGTGAAATGTAAAGGATTTTATAAATTTTTCAAACATATAAAGCCAAACGTAGAATGGCTTGATCAAAACGATGAATCAGATGATAAATTATATATTTTTTATAGAAATGAAGTCATGACTATTTCTGAATTAGATCCAGAAACTTTTATTTGCAATTTTAATACGACGGTAAAGACTGAATCTTCTTTGTCAGAATTAAAAGTCATTTTATATGATTTACTTCCTTACAAAATACTTGAGTTTTCAGATATACAATCAAATGAAATCAAAGGTGACTTTTTTTTCCCAGATTTTCGCTTTAATCGATATGTTATGAGTGATTTTATTTCTATTAATGAAATTTTCCGTAATTTATTCACTGTAAATGAAGATAAAATTCCACAATCACAAAAAAATACTTATCACGTATATTTTAAAAAAAATCAAGTAAAATTAACTGCTTTTTTTTCGAATATGGAAACTAAAGATTTCGTTCCCACAACTGTTTTTCACGTCAAAGTTAAATCTTCGAAATTTGACTTTATTGAACCTTTCCAATTGATCTTATCGAAATTAATAGAAAAAGAATATAAAACGAAATTCGATTCTGTTGTAAATATTTATAAAAACTTTAAAAGTATTATTTCAACTTTTGATCAACAATTTACAGATGGAAGATTGATTTCTATGAAAGAAAAGTCAAATATTTTTCCTCCAAAATATCGTTCAAAAATACAGAAATACCCTAATATTTATTCAAATGATGATGAAACCTTGAGAGCAATTAGAGAAAATAAATCGTTTCCTATTATGAAGTTTCCTACTTTTCCAAACAATTTAATTGATGACTCTGTTCGATATGTTTGTGATAGAAGTAAAGGTTATACTATCCCAGGTCTGAATGTCAATTCTTTTGAAAATAAAGATACTTTTCCTTTTTTACCACAATGTTTTCAAAAAGAACAAGTTGTAAAAAAGAATGATCCTGCTTTTAATCAACGATTTCGTTATTATTCTATTGAAGGTCAAGATGATGTTGTTATTCCTGAGATTGAGGTCGTTTTACCTGTGGCAAAAGAAAAACAACAAAAAATTAAACTTAGTGGTTTTATGAATAAAAATATTTTCGGTTTTCTTCCTGTAAAGATTAAAGAAATTTTTACTATTGCTGATATCGACTTTGATAATTTTTCTTGGTATAGATTAGGTGTAACAGATTCGCATGATATTAATTCTTTTATACTTGCTGTTTTAACTGCATTGAATCATAATGATTTAACTTCTTTCAATGTTGATGATATTCGCACAGAAATTTTAACCGATTTAGCAGTCCTTTGTAAACAAGAAAATTTCGATAAATCTTTGACTGAAATTGTAGATGACATTAGTTCTAATAAAACTTATTTTAATCCTCGACTTTATATTCATTTATTAGAGCATAGATACAACTGTAATATCATTCTTTTTGACAAGAATTCTTTTGTTTTACCAAAATGTATAAATGGTTTTTACATTAATACAAACAAGAAAAACTTTATTTTTATCTATGAACACTCTGACGAGACGCATTCTCGTTGTGAAATTATTGGAAGACACTCAACTGATAAAAAAATACCTTTTCAAACTGTTTTTAATTCTAATGACTCAATGACGAAAACTATTTTCCAATTATATTATGATTTATACAACATTCATTTGAAAATTTTTCCAAATAAACTTCTTGAAAACAGTAAAAGTCAAATTATCGATGTTTCAGGTAAATGTAGAGGATTTAACTTTGATTTTGAAGAATCTTTTGTTTCAATGTTTTTCGCTGAAAGTATATATCAACCAGTAAATGTCCCTATTGGAAATATTTACGAAATTGCTCATGAAAAGATTGAAACTATTGTTTCTACTTTTCATCTCATTGATTTTTCAATCAAAGATTCATTCTTATTTGCTAAAATTGTCATTGATGGAAGAAGTATATCTGTTTATTTTAAAATTAAAGCAAAAACCAATGAAATCGATTTATCTTCTTTTAATCTTTACAATAAATTATCAAGATATATTTCTCAATATTTTATTTGGCTTTACTCAAAATTTTTGCATGAATTTACTAATTTAAAAGACATTTATCTTGATCCGTATAAAAATTATGACGAAATCATCGATACTATCAACATTGATTCTAACAAACAGAAATTTATTCAATATTACATTCAAATTATTCCTCTCTTTCCTTACAAAAGTATTCCTAATAAATTTTCTTTAGAAAATAGCGGTATTATTTCTAATTCAAAATTAGTTATCAAGTCAGAAGAGACATTACAAAAACTTTTTTATGTTTTAAAAATGTATATACAAAGACATCTTATCACGTTTTTATCTTTTTTTCAAAAAAAAACTATTGATAATTATTATATTGATATTATTGATTTTGACCAAAAACCTTCTCAATTTATTTGCAAAGGATATAATTACACTTTACAATGGATTCAAGATTTTTTCGATACTTCTCTTTTTTCTTCTAATTTTGTTTTCAATACTTTAAGAAACGACAAAACTTGGTTTTATTACCAGAATAAAAACTATTTCAATGGCAAAAATTTTACAGTGTATAAATCTCTTTCATTAAAAGATGCATTATCTATTTCTCTCAATGCAAAAAATGTATTTATCGATTACGACATTGATTTCATTCTATCCACTTTTAAAAATAATGTTCTTTTGAAAACTTACTACGTAAACCATAATAAACCTAATAACTATGATATTCATATTGTTGTTCAAGATTCGATCTTTTTCTCTTTTTTAACTTAAAAGTTTTAATCCTATTCTTAAATATGACCATTATATTCAAAGCCAAATCACATGAAGCATACTGTATCAAGATTTTAGCGGAATTGCTTTCTAATAATATTAAAACTGGTTGTTTTGTTCTTGATGAAAAAGGTATTTCTCTATGTATGATGGATCATCATCGAAGTATTTTGATTGATTTAATTCTTCATGCTGAAAATTTCGCTCTTTACAAGTTTTCTCTGAACAAAAAATTATATCTTGGTATTAATCTCAATCATTTTCATAAAATGCTCAAATCTATTAAGAAAAAAGATTCGATTGAATTATTCATTGATGATAAAAATGTCACTGAATTAGCAATCAAAGTTATACCAAAAGAAAACAACAGAGTTACTACTTCTTTTATCAAAATTCAAAATGTTCAAAATTTAGAAATTAGTATTCCTACTGGGTATAACAAACCTATTATTGTTACTTCTGCTGATTATCAAAAATTGGTTAAAGAAATGAGTAATATCGGCAATACCTTAAAAGTTACTTCTAAGAATTTTCAAATCGAGTTTAGTTGTAATGCTGGTGGTATTTTAAAAAGAACTGTCCAATTTGGTGAAATTGATGATGACGACGACGAAAATGATGTTGAATTTTCTCAAGAATTTATTACTGAACAATTGAGCAGAATCACTAAATTATCAGGTTTAAGTAATACATTACAAATTTTTCCGGGGAAACCATTACTATTTGTCTCCACTATTGGTAGTTTGGGTAAAATATCGATCTTTATAAAATCAAAGGAACAGATTGAAGTTGAAAATTACAATATTTTAGATGATGATTCTGATTCTGATGGATAAAGTAAGACTGTTCTTTGTAATTCAAAAATGATTTTATAATTTTTATATTGAATGAAATATAAAAATGTTAGCAACAAAAAATAAACATCCATACGATGAAAGAATTAGATTTCAAGAAAAAGGACATAAATATTGGATTGATAATAATAACGAAAATATAGTTTCTGCAACTACTTATATTCATACTTTCTTTTCCCAATTCAATGAACAAAAAGTAATTGAAAATATACAAAAAAAATCAGAATATTTAAACGATCCTGAATATAAATATTACAAATTATCAGCAAAACAAATAAAAGCATTATGGGAAGAATCTCGAAATTTAGGAACTAATTTACATAAAAATATTGAAAATCACTTGAATGAAGAAGAACTCTCTTCTTCTGCTTCTATCGAGTTTCAATATTTTATAAATTTTCTCAAAGATCATTCAACTTGGAAAATTTATCGCACAGAATGGTTAATCTTTGCAGAAATGTTGCGATTAACTGGCTCAATCGATGCAGTTTTTCAAAATGAAGAAAATGAAATTATTTTAGTTGATTGGAAAAGAATCAATGTCATTAATTATGATGGTTATGGTAATGGTATATCTCCTTTTGAACATTTACCAGATAGCAATTATTATCATTACTCATTACAATTAAATTTATATAGAAATATTCTCGAAAAATGTTATGGTTTGCATGTAAAAGAAATGTATTTAGTTATTTTGCATCCTGACAATCAAAACTATGACAAAATTGAGGTAAAAAGAATGGAAAAAGAAGCAACTTCATTATTTGATTTTCGCTTTGAACAATTGAAAAAAATGCAAGAAAAACCAGAAACATATTCAGAAACAATTGAAAAATTAAAGTATAAACCACAAACAAAAGCAAAAGAAATAATTTTAACTGGAAAGCAAAAAGAAGTTTATAAACATTTGAAAGAAGGAAAAAACGTATTTGTTACGGGAGAGGCAGGAACAGGAAAAACAGCAATCATTAAAAAATATGTGAACGATTTTCGTCATTATAGAACAATCGCGGTAACAGCAACAACAGGAACAGCAGCGATATTATTGAATGGAACTACATTATTTTCTTATTTAGGAATAGGAATTGCAGAAGGAACAGCAGATGTTTTGTTTTTAAAAATTAGAAAAAACCCATTCTATGTAAAAAGATGGAAAGAATTAGATACATTGATCATTGACGAAATATCAATGTTACGACCAGAATTATTTGATAAATTAGAACTTTTAGCAAGATCTTTGAGAAAAAATAATAAAGTATTCGGTGGAATTCAATTATTTTTATGTGGTGATTTTTTTCAATTACCTAATATTGGAGAACCAGATCGTTTCTGTTTTGATGCAGAAACGTGGTATAAAGCTGTAGATTACACTGTTTGTTTGGATGAAAATTTCAGACAAGATGATGTTGTTTTTCAAAACTGTTTGAGTAAAATTAGATATGGGATAATTGATGATGAAACAGAACAAATTTTAAAAAAAAGAGAAAATGTAAAGTTATCGAACGATTTTGGTATTTTACCTACAAAAATATATTCTTTGAATATAAATGTGGATATGGAAAACGAAAAAGAAATGGATATTTTATATGAAAAAAATAATAATTTAGTCTTTTATTCATTTGAATTAAAAAAAACAGTTGTTAAAAAAACTACCAATATAGATGAGAAAATAAAGAAATCATGTAGTGCTTCTGCCGAATTACAATTGTGTGTAGGCGCACAAGTTATGTTATTATACAATTTAGATATTGATGAGAAATTAGTAAATGGATCAAGAGGAGTAATTACTTCTTTTCAAAAAGATTTACCTGTTGTAAAGTTTTTATCTGGACAAGTAAGATTGATAGACTATTATACTTGGAATATTGAAGAAAATGGTGAAGTTGTTGTTAAAATTGAGCAGATTCCATTAAAATTAGCATACGCTTGTAGTGTTCATCGTTCTCAGGGACTTACGATTGATTACGCTGAAGTTGATTTAGAAGGAATTTTCGAATATGGACAAGCATATGTAGCTCTTAGTCGAGTTCGTTCTTTAGAGGGATTATCTATCAAAAATTGGAATATTAAGTGTATTAAATCTCATCCACGAGTTATTGAATATTATCGTAATTTAAACTTATGATTTTTATAAATAAAATGTCATCGTCTATTTTTAATCCTACTTTTTACGTTTCAATCTTTTCTTCGATTGGGTTGATTTTAAGTGAAATTTTACCTTTGTTACCTATCAAAAGCAATGGTATTATCCATGCAATTGTTTTACTTTTACAACAACAAAATAATGTCAAAGATCAATCATCTGAAAATGTTTCTAAGAAAATACATGAAAATTTAGATGAATATGAAAAAGAAATAAAAAGTGTGAAAGAACGTAGAAATCAAAGTATTATTGAATCTTCTGGAGTTGTAGTTTCTCCTCGTTCAGATGATACAACAGAATTACACGTCAATGAAATTGAAGATGTTAAAACAAGACTAAATACTATTTTAACTCGTTTACAAAAGTTACAGAATGATTTGAACGACATTTAAGGTTTTTATTCATATTTGTGAATAAAAATCATACAATTTATTTAGAGTCGAGTATTTTTTTAAAAAGCATTACACATATTGTTAACAATAAGATGATTATGATGATATAATTTGTTCTATCATTTGTATATAATTTGGAACATACAATGCAGTTCGAAGCATGATGAGCAACATGTACACAACTGATTGGTCTTACAGATAAATCCATATTTTCAATTTCTGGTTCATATTGTATTTCTTTTTGTTGTAGTTCAAATTGTTGAATAGGCTGTTGTTGCTGTTGATATTGCGGTGGTGGTGGTGGTACTACAATTTGATATTGCTGTTGCTGTTGTTGTTTGTTCATCATTCCCGCTTCAGATGGAGGATTAAATGTAGTATTTCTTATATATTTTGAAAAATTTATATCACTATTTGGTGGTAAAATTTGATTTGTCGCTAAATCATCTAAATAAGGAAGATCATCAATCATTGTTACATTTTTTCGGTTCATTTTTTTTATTTATTACAATATTTTTATAAAAATGAAAAATATATGTTAATTATATCAAAATAATATAAAAATGGTTAAAGTAATTGCAATTGGTGACCAACACTTTAAAACTGATAATATTCCTGAAATCGATATTTTTATTGAAAAAATCGAAAATATCATTATTGATAAAAACCCTGATTTTGTTGTGCTTTTAGGCGATTTATTACATACACATGAAAAATTACATACTGTTCCTTACAATAAAGCTCTAAATTTCATCAATATTATTCGTAAACATGCGTTAGTCTTTGTTTTGGTTGGTAATCATGATTATCAAAATAACTCTCAATTTTTAACAACTAATCATTGGTTAAATGCTCTTAAAGAATGGGAAAATGTTGTTATTGTTGATAAATTTATCAAACATAAAAGTAATAATGACGAATTCATTTTTTTACCGTATGTTCAACCATCTCGATTTGAAGAAGCGTTAAATTCTACGAATGATTCTTGGATTGAATCATCTATTATTTTTTGTCACCAAGAATTTTATGGCTGTTCTATGGGTGGATTTTTATCTGTTGAGGGTGATAAATGGGATTTAACTTTTCCTCAAGTTATTTCTGGACACATACATCAAAAACAAAAACTACAAGAGAACATTTATTATACTGGTTCAAGTATGGAAGTTGCATATGGCGAAAATGATTCAAACATTATTGCTGTCATTGAATGCAACGATAAAAAAATTACTATTGACGAAATTGATTTGCAATTACGCAAAAAAAAGATCATTTATACCTCTATTGATGAAATAGAAACATTCAATATTCCAGAAACTGAAGATAAATTAAAAATATCTATTTCTGGTGAATATGAAGATTTCAAGATTTTCAAGAAAAGTAAAAAGTATTCTGAATTAGTTGAAAAAGAAATAAAAGTGGTTTTTAAACCAAAAAGAAGTGAAATTAAGTTAAAAAATGAAACTTTCAACCAAATTAAAGAAAATGAAAGTTTGAATGACTTTCAAAATATTTTACATACTATCATTTTAGAAAAAAAAGATCCTGTCTTGAATGAAATATATGAATTTGTTGTTAATAATAAAAAGATTAATAGTGACGATATATTAATTTTATAAATACACAGTTCATTCATTCTTTTTCATCCAATTCTTTATCATCTTTGATAAAGATTTGCAAAACCAACATATTACTTTTCGCTGTATCAGACACATCCTCGATATAAAAATTGTATTTTTCAAGTCGTGCATTCACATCCTTGATAGGATCATCGATATTCAATTCCTTATGAATATCTTTATTATGTTGTTTTCCATCTTCAGTTAGGTATCCATAATAAAGTAATTTCCAATGAAATTTACCAAACATTTTTTCTTCTTTTTTAAAAGGATCATACATTCTAAAACTCAACTTATTTGGTTTGTTATCAAGAGTTTCTTCTATTGTATTATAAATAATAGAACATAGTTTATCAATAAAATACTCATAATTTTCTTTCATAAGAGCTTTTCTTTCGAATTGTTCTTCTTGTTTTTTTTGAACTGCTTTTTTTCTTAATTCTTTTGCTGACAACATTTGATTTTTTTGCTTTTATTTTCTTTGATGGTTTTCTTTTTGTTTTTGTCAACTTTGTTGTCAACTTTTTACCATCAGTCATTGTAATTCCGAGTAGTCTATCAGCATCATCCCCTGTAATTTCTACACCGAGTTTATCAGCCTCTGCAATTATATGTTCAAATACTTCTTTTTTATTTGTCATTTTTTCATCATATAATTTTTTTTTCAATTCTTCAATCAGATTTTCTTTTTCGACAGGTGTAAAATCATTTTTATTTATCTCGTTCTTATCTTTTTCAAAAGAAGAATCTTTCTCCAAATCATTCAAACGAAGAATTTTGCTTTGAATCAATACTAAAGTTTTTATATATTTCTCGTTAGATATTTTGCCGTTTTCAAGTTCATCACTATTTTTTTCTAAATCTCGAAACAGTTTTTCTCGTGCATCTTCTTCTTTTTTTTCTTCTTCTTTTTCGTCATCATCGTCATCGTCATCGTCATCTGAAAATGGTATTGATTTCTTTGGTAAACGCAGAATATCCAGTAACGATATTTTAGGTGAAGAACGTTTTATATTTTGATTTTTCGTCTTCAAATATTTTAAAAATTTCGATGGTGAAATTTTTTTTTGAAATTTTAAACTTCTTCTTTTCATTTATATTAGTCAATAAAAAAAAATGATTTTAAAATAAAATTCTAATTAAGAAATGAATACTGAGAAAAAGATGCATGTAATTAAACGTTCTGGTAAAAGTGAATTAATAAGTTTTGATAAAATAACTAATCGTTTGCAAAAATTACTATTTAATTTGTGTAAATACACTATTGACCCAAATATTATTACCCAAAAAATATGTTCTCGTATTTATTCAGGAATTACAACTACAGAATTAGATAATTTATCAGCTCAAATGTGTACGTCAATGATATGTGATCACCCAGATTATGGTGAATTAGGCTCACGTATTATTGTTTCAAATCATCAAAAAAATACATCGGATAATTTTTTAAATGTCATAAAAGAATTGTATGCAAATAAAGATATTAACGGAAATCCTGCTCCATTAATTAATGAAGAACTTTATTCATTAGTGCAAACATATCACGATCAATTAGAAGAAATGATTGATTATTCAAGAGATTATTTGATTGATTATTTTGGTTTCAAAACATTGGAACGTTCTTATTTGTTAAAAATTAATTGCAATAATAAAAAAAAGATAGTAGAACGTCCTCAACATCTTTTCATGAGAGTTGCATTAGGAATACATGGAGATGATTTGGTAAATGTAAAACAAACTTACGATCGAATGTCAAAGAAAGAATATACTCATGCAACACCAACTTTATTTAATGCAGGAACACCAATAAATCAATTAGCATCTTGCTTTTTAACTGGAATCAATGATTCTATTGAAGGAATTTTTGATACTTACAAAGATTGTGGTATAATCAGTAAATTTGCAGGAGGAATCGGAATACATATATCGAACATACGTTCCAAAGGATCTTATATAAGAAAAACAGGAGGAAATTCAGACGGATTAATGCCATTACTAAAGACATTTAATAGCGTTGCGAGGCAATTTAATCAAGGAGGAAAGAGATTGGGATCTTTTGCGATGTATTTAGAAGTTTATCATGCAGATATTTTTACATTTTTGGAAGCAAAAAAGAATAGTGGATCCGATGAAGAACGAGCAAGAGATTTGTTTTATGCTCTTTGGATAAGTGATTTATTCATGGAAAGAGTAGAGAAAAATGAAGAATGGTATTTGATGGATCCAAATGTATGTCCAGACTTGAATGAATTTTATGGGGAAGAATTTAATACATTGTATCTAAATTATGTATCCAAAGGTAAATATGTAAAAAAGATAAAGGCAAGAGAATTATGGGAAGCAATAATTTCAAGTCAAATTGAACATGGAATGCCATATATGCTATACAAAGATCATGCAAATGAAAAAAGTAATCAAAAAAATATTGGTATAATAAAATCGTCCAATTTATGTAGTGAAATAATGGAAGTATCATCGGAAAATGAAATTGCAGTATGTAATTTAGCAAGTATCTGCTTACCAGCATTAATAGAACCTCCATCATCATTCAAGGGAAAAACAGAAATTTATTATTATGGAAAACTCAAATTGTATAGTAAAGAGGATTGTTCATATTGTAAACTATTGAAGCAATTATTAAACGAAAGACATTTAGATTATGAAGAAATATCAGAAAAAGAAGCACGAGAATATCTACCAAGTTTTACAACAGTGCCACAATTGTTTTCTGAATATAATGAAAAAGTTTATTCACTTGGAGGATATGATGATACGTGGCAAATTCTCCAGCCAATTTTTAATTATGACAAGTTAGAACAATTTTCTTATGAATTAACGATTAATTTGAATAGAATAATTGATAAAAATTATTATCCAAATGAGAAAACAAAAAAATCAAATATGAATCATCGCCCAATAGGGATAGGAGTTCAAGGATTAGCAAATGTATTCATGCAAATGCGATTACCTTTTACATCTGACAAAGCAAGAGAAATAAATAAATTAATTTTCGAAACAATGTATCATGGTGCGATGCGAGCATCAGTAGATTTAGCAAAGAAAGATGGAGCATATTCAACTTTTCAAGGTTCTCCACTATCAAAGGGGATTTTTCAATTCAATTTGTGGGGTGTAAAAGACGAAGAGACATCTGGAAAATGGGATTGGTCTGCTATGCGTGAACAAGTAATGACTCATGGAGTTAGAAATTCATTGTTGATAGCATTAATGCCAACAGCATCAACAGCGAGCATTTTTGGAAATACAGAATCATTTGAAGTAATCACATCTAATTTGTATACACGAAATGTATTATCAGGAGTATTTACAATTTTGAATAAATATTTAGTGAAAGATTTAATGACATTGGATTTATGGAATCAAGAAACCAAAGATCGTTTACTGTTTGATAAAGGTTCAGTTCAGAATTTAAAAAATTTTCCATCATTTTTAAAAGATGTATATAAAACTGCATTTGAAGTAGATCAAAAATTAATAGTAAAAATGTCAGCAGAAAGAGGAATATATGTATGCCAAAGTCAATCGTTGAATCTCTATTTTGATAAACCAACATTCAAAGAATTAACATCGACTCATTTTTATGGATGGAAAAGTGGATTGAAAACAGGAATGTATTACTTGAGAACCAAACCAGCAATAACTGGTCAAAACTTTGGTTTGGATAGTAAAACAGAAAAAATACTGAAAAAGGAAGAAGTGCAAGAAGAATGTTTGAGTTGTGGTGCGTAAAAATAAAATTAAAATTTTTATTTTATAATAAAATAAAAATGACACAAATATTAATTGAAGCTGTTTTAGTTGGTATCGTGACAATAATATTGGGTCTGCTGTTGCGATTTTTAATTAGAAACAATGAAATATTATTTTTGTTTTTAGTTGGATTTCTAATTCATATATTATGTGAAATAACAGGATTAAATTTATGGTATTGTAAAAATGGTTCTGCTTGTAATTTTGATAAAATTCACCCAGCAAGTTTCAAAAAATAAATGTAAATGATTTTTGAATTTTTAATTTTCCCATTCTATAATCCACATTGTGCATCTACTCGTATCTCGCCATTTTTTCTGTTTTTCTATTTTATCATCAATCTCATTAGGAAGACATTTTTTCAAATACCATTTTGCGTTTTTACCAGCCTTGATAATGATATTTGCTCTAATTTCATAAGTTAGTTTCATAACTTGTTCCAATGTATATTTTTTGTCTATTCCTAATTTTCCAACACACCCAACTCTATTCAGAGATTCCAAATTTGATTCATGATAACCGATATCAACACCGTCTCGTCTTTCAAGTCTGATGATGTGTTCCATTTGATTGTTGGATATGCATAGTTGTCAACTAATTAACAGTCACGTTGACAACTTTACATAATATAGTCATATATTATTGAATAAATGGACTTAACCAAATTGTCAAAAACAGAACTTTTAAAGAAGTGCGAAGAACTTAGAATTACAAAGTATAAATCTAAAAATAAATGTGAATTGATTGAACTTATTAATACTCATATATCGATAAAACCAATTGAAATTATTATTGAAAACGACCATTTAAATATAAACAAAAATTTTGAACAAGAACTTCAAGGTTTATATTGCAGTATAACAAAAATGAACGGAATTGAATTATTTGACCGAATTAAACAAGCCAATACTTTTGCGGAACTTTTACAATTTGTAAATGGTAAAACAAAGGCAGAAAGGCAATCTAAATATGGCAATCTATTTGAAAAAATGTGGGATTATGTAATTAAATTTGGATTTATTGGTGTTTTGTCAAATGACGAATATGACCATTACGAAGGAAATATTAATACATGTAAATTAAAAAAAGTTGATAATTTGGAAATTTATTTACAAAAAATGCTGATATTTAGCAAAGGTAAGGGAGGTTCAAGCGATATCACATTACAGCATAAACTTACTGGAAAATGGGTATTTATGTCATCAAAGTTTTATTTAGATGATAGTAAAAAATCTATTGATAATTACGATGTTGAAAAAATATTAGCAATTACAAAACAACATGCACATAAATATAAAGAATACGATATTTATTTACTGGTAAATAATAAACAAAAAGTATTAGATGTGATTTCATCGTGCCAATCCACAAATAACTACATAAAAGAAAATATCCATCATATTTTGGATTTAAGTGATTTGGAAATTTGTTTTCAAAATCTAAAACATGCTATACAAGATGTTAGTATTAATGCGATTAATTCTATATTTTGCAATACAAAAATACCATTAGAGTTGAGATTTCATCAAGACTTGATTATATCTAAACAAATGGAAAAAATTGACGAGGGTGAGAAAGAATTATTATTGGGGGCAAAAGCAAGGTCTGGAAAAACATATTGCGTTGGTGGTTTATTTGTAAAATACCACAAAAAATATGTATCATTAAACTCTCTTATAATTACACCAGCCCCAAGTGAAACCTTATCTCAATTTACGGATGACTTGTTCCACAAGTTTAGGGATTTTATTGGAATAAATATTGTTGAAATAAAAAAGGGGTGTGATTTTGATAGCATGGTTTTACAAGATAATAATATTATTATTGTAAGCAAACAATTATTAGACGATTATGTATTGGAAAAAAAAGTGGAAGCAATAGTGCAAGTTGGTTTAGATTTTATCGTATTTGACGAAAACCACTTTCACGGAACAACGCAAATGTCTAAAAATATTTTACAATCATACTCATCACAAAAAACGATAAAATTATATTTGACAGCGACTTATGCGAAACCTTTAAGTGAATGGAATATACCTTTGGATTGTCAGTTTTATTGGGATATTGAAGACGAACAACTATGTAAAAAAAGAAATATTCATGGATTGGTAGAAAAACATGGTGAAAATGTAGTATTATTCTTAACCGAAGCGAATAAAGAAGCTAAGTTGAGTGTATATGATAAAATGCCAGATTTAGAACTAATCACAAATATCATGGATAGAAAACGATACGAAGTCATTAAGGAACGAATTAAAGATACTTCTTATGGATTTTCAAATAGCACCCTTTTAAGTGGCAACTTTCCAAGTGAAGTTGATACTATGTTAGCATACATTACTGGAAGCAACAAAGAGAAAGATTACCCTAAAAAAGATTTATCCATATTTGGTAGAATAAAACGAAAATGCATAAAATCTAACAGCAGAACTAAATTGAATAATAGCGATTTTACAAGTCAATTATGGTTCTTACCTTTTGGGATTAATATGATGATTAACAAAGTCAGCGAACATTTGAAGGATAGAATGTTAAAAAATAGCATCTTAAAAAATTATGAAATAAAAATAGTCAATTCAAAAAAAGAATACAAACTCAAGGACATTAAAGAGGAAATCAAAAACTGGGAATTGAAGGCAAAAGAAGATGGGAAAGATGGATTGATTTTATTGGCTGGTAATCAATTAACTTTGGGAATTACATTACCATTTGTTGATATTGTGTTTCTGTTTAACGATATTGTGTCAAGTGATAAAATTATTCAAATGATGTATCGTTGTATGACAGAAAGCATGAATAACACAGAAAACGACAAAATAAACAGCGGACTAAAAAAAATGGGATTTGTTGTAGATTTGAATATTTCCCGAGTGCTTAATACATTATTAGATTACAATGTGCATAAAAAAATAGATTTGAATGTTGAGCAGAAAATTACCTATTTGGTAGAAAACAATTTGATTAATATTGATAGTGATTTATTTGAAAGCAAAGAAAACAAAACAAACTTGGTAGAAAAATTGCTACATATTTGGAAAGCAGACCCAATCAACAATCTAAAAATATTATTGAGAAAGATTGAGGAGAACATTATTGATTTGGATACAAAAGACCAAAAAATGTTAAATCAATATTTTACAAAATCGGTTGGTGATGAAAAGATAAATGTAAAGGTTCAATTTGACGAAGAAAGTGATAAAGCATTACCAGACGGAAAAGAAGGAGGAGGTTGTGATAATGAATCAGAAGAAAAAACAAAGGACGAACCAGATACTGAAAATGCAAACATTTCTTTAACAAAAGATGTATTACCGTTTATTCTTCCGTTGAGTTGTATATTAACTATGAATACGGAAAATAGCGATATTTTAGAAATGTTGAATGTTATTAAAACCATTCCATCGTTATTAAGCGTATTTAACGACCAGTCGTTTATTTGGTGGAATAAAAAAGACATTATAAAATTGATTGAAAAGATTGTTGAAAAATATATTAAGAAAAACTCTTCTATATATAATATAGCAATTCAATTCAAAATGTCTTTACAAAGTTTGATTGATAAACCCAAAGAATTATTAGAATTAATCGATAGTTGTTTGAAACCAAAGCAAAAGGAGAAGCAAGAAAACGGCGAAGTATTTACTCCTATGTCTTTGATATTTGAAATGTTAGATAATTTGAATAAACACTATATTAAGGAACATGAACGAAGTATATTTACGGAAAAAGATTTCAAGTGGTTTGACCCAGCATCTGGTATGGGTAATTTTCCAGTAGCGGTTTATTTGAAATTAATGGAAGGTTTAAAACCACAAATACCAAATGACGAAGAACGCAAAAAACACATCATAGAAAATATGTTGTATATGAGTGAATTAAACAAGAAAAATGTGTTTATTTGTCATCAAATATTTAATGTGAATAACCAATTCAAATTGAACCTTTATGAAGGCGATACATTAGAGTTGAATGTTGTTAGTGAATGGGAAGTTACACTCAATAGTTTTGATGTGATTTTAGGAAATCCGCCATACAACAAAGGAGGCATTCGTTCTCATACTGGAAAGCAGTTGGGAGAAAAAAACGAAACTATCTGGACAAAGTTTATTGAAAAATCGTTTGAATGGTTGAAACCAAGTGGATTTTTAGCATTCATTAATCCATTGAGTTGGTTGAAGAAAAGTCATTCATTACATAACGAGATGTTGGAGAAACATATTGTTTGGTTGAAATTGTGGGATAACTCGCAATCAAAAGGTATGATTAATGCCGAGATTCCTATTTCGTTATATGTATTACAAAACACACTTAATACACAAAATAAAAAAACAGAGATTGTTAGTGAAATCAAACGAAAGAAACTTATAACAACATCGTTTGAATATCTCAATAAAAACTATTCTATTCCATTAGCGTTCCATAGTATATTTGACAAACTAATTCAATTTATAGAAAAACATAATTGTAGTTTGGAATACAAAACAAAAACCATAAAATCATCTGGAACAAAAGCAAAAATACCAACCGAATATACATTAGAAGATATGTGGGCGGTTGATACATTTACATTAAATGAAGGCATTTTGGTAAAAAAGGCAACCGAACAACACCCAGATGCAAATAAACGCAAACTGATTATAGCGAACAAAAGAGGATTTAAGGGGGTGTTTATTGATGAAGGAAAATTGAATATTACTGGAACTGATAAGTTTTATATTTTAGGGGACAATTTAGAAATAATTTTAAAAATTATGAACTTTGGAATATCTGGAATTATTTGCGATTATACAAAATACCGAATGTCGTTTTTAGAAAGAGAGGTTTGTAATTATCTTCCAGATATTCGTAAGTTAGGAATTACTGATATTACAGAAGACGAGTTTTACAAGTTGATAGGACTAACACGACGAGAAATCAACCAAATAAAAAATCCTTCGTCAAATGAAGTAGTGGAAAAAGACGAAGTAGAAAATGAGGTAGTGGGAGTAAAGCCGACCATAAAAGTAGTAAAAAGTTAGTTATTGTGGAAGACTATGCATTGTGTATATATTGTAAAATAAATATTGTATTTTTATAAAAATATTTTTTATATATTTGTTGTGCAATTGCGATAATGAATTAATTAGGATACAAAATAATACTCATTTTTATTTGCTATTTTGTATCGTTTTAAATGTGCGAGGTAAACAATGAAATATGTATAAATAGAAAACTCAAAAATGTCTACAGTTAATATATACATTCAATCTACGTTGGTAAAAACCAATATATATTACATGTTAAAATTTATAATTTTACCACCAATTTCTAAATAAACTTTTTTTCTCGACTTAAAATGAGATTCTAAAATTCGATTTTCATCAAGTAAATCGAATATAATTGGTTCAATATCCGGTCTTCTCAAGACTCTTCCAAGTGCTTGAACGAAATAATTTTGTAAATCAGATGCTAAAATTAAACAATCCAATTTTGCATGGTCAAAACCAGTTCCTGCTTTTTGTGTTGTAGCAACTAAAACACGAGCATTTCGATCAAACTCTTGTTGTTTACCTAATAAACTTGTGACGTCTTCTTTTTCTTCCAATAATCTATTTACTAAATATTCACCTTGTTCAACTCGTTTTGTTAAAACAAGAATGTTTCTTGTATTAAACTTTTTTACTATGTTTATAATCAATTCATTTCTTTTTTCATCCATTGCTTGACTATCTAATAAAACTCCCCAGTTAATTTTACCATTTACGGCTAATTCTGTTTTTGGTGTAAAACCAGTTTTTACTTTGTAAACAATATGATTTCGTTTCAACAATCTTAGAATCTTATGTTCTCCAAAATAATGATTTAATAAAATATCTAATCCGTCTGTTCTATATGGTGTTGCACTTAATCCTATTAAATATCTGGGGTAAATATATTGCAAACTTTTGGATAATGTTTCAGCCAGAATCAAATGTGCTTCATCCACAATTACTAAACCAATATCTCGAAAGAATGTTTTACTTTTTTTATCTATATTGACTGCATTAATAATAAAAAAGTCATAATCACTTTTCATTTCTGTTTTTGTTGTTAATTGTTGTATTTTTGCTTCTGGACATACTTTAAGGATCGATTCTACCCATTGCTTAATCAGCACAATTTTATTCACTATTACCAATGTTTTCAATCTAATTTCACAAGCAATATTAATCGAAGTTATAGTTTTCCCACTTCCTGTTGGAATACTAATCATGATTGATCCATGTCTTGATAGATAATCAATTGCTTCTTTTTTTACTTCTTCTTGTTCATCTCGTAGCACTCCTTCAAAAATTACATTCATTGCTGAAAAATCACTTCGAGGTCTTCTTTTTAACTTTAATTGAGTTACTGAATATGCAAATGGTAAATATATAAAATCATCGATAATTGAAAATGGATAAATGTATTTACTTGGTGCAAATTTATTATATTTATTATTTTCAAGTTTAATTACAAGTTCAGTATTAATTCGATCGATTTCACTGACATTTAAAAGTCCATTTTTAATTTCAATTGACATTTTTTATCTTTTTTTAATATATAAAACTTTATTATTCATTTTTTATCAAATAGGAAGCAACAATATTTGATACATTGAACCAATCATCTATTCTATCATGTTCTTCATTTTCAATAGAGTGATATAGAAATTGATTAACAATTTCCATATTGATAAATTCTTCATTTTCAATGATTATTCCAATCATTGGTTCAATAAACGTCAGAAGAACTTTATATTTATCGACTTTGTGCATCATGGATAATGACCATTTTTTAGTATAACCATACGTACACAATATAGATTCCAATATAGTATCGAAATTTTGACCTTTACCCATGAAATTGAATATGCTAATCAATCGAATTCCTAATTTACATAGAGTATTTGCATTATTAACATTATTGTCCATCAAGTAATGTTTTGACATTGGTTTTAAAAACATTTCTACAATGTTCATTAAAGATACTGAACAATTAACTTTTTTTCGTCGTAAATCCATAGTGTAATTAAACAACTCTGTATAAATGAGTGAATATGTTTGTATTGATATATCATTGTTTTTGATTATAAGAGCAATAAATTCGTCTATTCTTTCGAGCATTTGCTTATGTGTGTGTTGTTTTTTGGTGAAATAGTTGACAAAAAAGTGCAATTTCATGGACACAAAAAAATGGAACGAATCATTGCTTTACAAGGAGAAATAGCACTTTTAACTCCTCCATTTGATAAAGTGAAAGTGAATTCTTCTGATGAAGATTTTGTTCTATTTAATGCTGATATTGCAAAATTTGAACTTTTGAAAAAAAAAGAAGAAATACAATTAACTTTAAAAAGTTGCTTTTCCTCTTTGGTAAGAATGATAATAGATAAATTAACTCATATTGATTATTTTTATAGTAAACCATATAACTATGACGAAATAGTAAAACAAAGACAAAAGTGGTTTCATGATGATGGAACAATTAATCCACATCCTTACAATATCATTGAGTGGTATTCAATGATATTAGAAACATTTGAAAAGAACTTACATATGATTCCGTATAAAATACTAAATGAGTTGATAGACGAAATAACCGTATTATGTCGTGGTCCGTCTCGTCATCATTCATGTGGACCTGCAAAATGTGTTCTATTTGATCAATTCTCGTATGAAAATACATTTCTTTGGTTGATAAAAAAAGAAATGTTAACGAGGTATAATTCAAAGTTGCAAGAACTGGAAACATTAAGAATTGCCTACATGTTTTCTCAGTGTGTAATTGAAACTAAAATGCATCAAAAAACTTCTGTAAAAGAAGTTGAACCAGTGCAAGTCAATCGTTATAAACCTTGTATTATATGTGAGGAAAATGATGCGAATATATGCTATATTTCGTGTGGACATATATTAACGTGTAAAAATTGTTCAAAAGATATTATGGAATGCCCAATATGTAAAAAAGACGTTTTGTCATTAATAAAAATATATTTGTAATATCAATCTTTTCCATAAATTTTGGAAAATCTTACTTCAGATAATACAACATTACCTCCTGTAATATTGTCTTATCATAAATAAGATAATTCTAAAAGAAAGTCAAATTTTTCATATCAATTGGTTTTGACTGACTTTTTATTGCTTCTATACATGCAAATTTTCCTAATTCTAACTCTTGTTTTGATAAAAGACAAATGACAGAAATCAAATGCCATCGCACATAATCATAAAAATGATGGTTCACAAGAGTAGATTTCAACTCATCTGGTTTTTTCAAAAGGCATAAATCTCTGATATACGGTATTGCTTTTTCTGGTTCTTTATTATCCAAATAGAATCTTAAAATGTAAATGTAAGCATCAATTGGTGGTTCTTTTGACGCAATTGCTTTTTTCAAATATTTCATAACAATACTTTCGTTCATTTTACATATCATTGCACAATAACCTGCTCGGACATTTGTAAATATATCATCATGATCATTACTCTTTTCATTCAAACACATTACATTGTATTTGAATCCATTTTTGTAATCGTCAATTGACATGTAACTTTGTGCTAAAAAATATAAATTTCGTTTATTTGGTGTCGCTTTCAACAGTAATTCAATATCCTTTTTATATCTTTGTTCTGATGATATTCCATACTTTATTCTATCTTGGTATAGGACGAAAATTTTACTCAAATTTGTCGACTGATATTGTTGTATATTCATTATCTGTTCGTGAACAGGATATTGAATATCGTATCGAATATTTCTGTTATTACGTATAAATCTCATATCGACATGATCATCTATTCCTGTTTGCGTCAACCATTGCTGTTTTACTATTCCATAATCGACTGTATTTGATAAATTGTGAATTATTTTTTGAAAATCACTCTTTTTATATTTTGTTTGAAATTCATCTCCTGCGTCCATCAAAATTAAAAACTTTATATTTTTTAATGAATCAGCAAATTTCAAAGATTCATTTCGACTTTCTGGAAAAGATTTGAAAATACCTTGTTTTAGATATAATCGAATATTATTATTTGAACAAAATGTTTCTATGATTGAGATTGTATTATCTGTGCTTCCAGTATCAAAAACAATTAAATGTTCAAAATGCATTTTGATTGAATTAAGAGTTATCATTATACTTTTCTCTTCATTTTTCAACATTAATAAAACTCCTATTTCTGTCATTTTTACATACAAACAAAGGTCTTTTTAAATTTAAACACAGATATTTTGTTAATAAAAATGTCAATTGATACAAAGCAATTAGTTCATATCGCTATTGAAACAACAGTTATTTCTGTATTATTTGTGTTCTTTTACAATAAAAATCGGGTTTTGAGTGAACAAATTGATGAATTGGAAAATATAGTTTCACAACAACAAGATACTTTGCAAAAACACGAAGCGATGATTTTGAATTTATCGAATAGTGTAAAATTGTTAAAGAATACACAACAAAGTAAAATTTCAAAATCATATATTATTGAAAACGACTCTTGTTCATCTGCTTCTTCTGACAGTGATGTCGAAGAGACTGTTGCTCCTCTTCCCATTGAAGAAAATAATAATATTATTGTTGAAACGAAAACTGAACCAGATTATGTAATGGTTACGAAAACTGATAGTAAAAAAAAGAAAAAGAAAAAGAAGAAAAAAGTCGAACAAACGGAACAAATGTTAGATAATGAATTACTTGAGGAATTGAAAGATTTAGAATAATTATTGAACACCCAAAAAATTATCTATCATTTTTTGAATTCTAACATCATACTTATTTGCTACGATATCAGGTATTGTTATTTTTTCTAAACTCAATAAAATATCTTTGATAGTTTCGGGTTGTATATTTTCATCAATTTCAATGCTTGTATTTTCGATTATTTCTTCTCTTTTTCGTTTTTTTGCAGGTTTTTCTTCAACTTCTATTTCTTCTTCAACCTCTTCTTCACCTTCTTTTTCACCTTCATCTTTACCTTCTTCTTCAACTTCTTCTTCACCTTCTTCTTCACCTTCTTCTTCACCTTCTTCTTCACCTTCTTCTTCACCTTCTTCTTCACCTTCTTCTTCACCTTCTTCTTCACCTTCCTCTTCTTCTTCACCTTCCTCTTCACCTTCCTCTTCACCTTCCTCTTTACCTTCTTCTTCAACTTCTTCTTCAACTTCTTCTTCACCTTTTTTTCTCTTACCTCCATCTTCAGGTTCGAAGTCAGGTTCTTCACTCTCAGGTTCACCTTCTTCTTCATCAGGTTCTTCACCTTCTTGTTCTATTTCAGGTTCATCTGGTTCTTCTCCTTGTTCTCCTTGTTCTCCTTGTTCTTCTTCTTCTCCTTGTTCTTCTCCTTGTTCTTCTTCTTCTTCTTCTTCACCCTCTTCTTCATCTGGTTCTTCTACTCCATCTACTTTTTTTTCTTCATCTTTTTTACCATCTTCTTTTTTAACTACATCTTCATCAATTTCTCTTGTTCTAACTTTTTTTACTATTTTTGGGAATATATTATTACAATCAACAAGTACAGCTTTTTTATTTAGTTGAAGTTCTACAATTACTTGTTGTGAAGGGAAAAGAATACTTTTAACAAATGCATTTTTTCGTTGTCCTTTGTCAATAATGATGACTCGTTCATCTGGTTTGAATTTATATGCAAATACTAAACAATCTATAATCTGATGTCTTGTCATAACAGGAAATTTATCTGTAAAAGTAAAAGCTTTTTCTTTCAACTGTTGATTCGTTAATTGTTGTAATCCTTCCCTTGTTTCAAAAAATTCTTGATCATCATTGATTGTATCATAATAGTTCAGTACACAGTTAATTAAATTCTTTTTAGAAGTAATAATTTTATTGTTGAATCGTTTGAAATAAATGTTATACTTGTCAAATAAATAGTTTTGAGCAGTTTGTAAATCCATCTTTTTCAATTTCTCCAATTCGTTTTGTTGAACATTACTTAATTTTGACATTTTTATTATAATATAATTTTTATTTTATAATAATGTTTTTCAATCAACTTAAAGTAGTCCTATATCTTATTTAAAATGCCGAAACAAAATGTCAAAATTGTTAAAGTACCAATTTCTATGGAGGAGAAAATGAATAATACGAAACCTCAAGTATTTCCACGAATGCCAATTTTATATCTTGAATTAATGGAAAATAAAAAAAAAATCAAACCAGATCTAATCAATAAAGAGTATATTCCTTCAAGTATTGGTAATTCACCTGAACCTAAAATTGACTACAATTCAAAATTTAGACTTGAAACACCTCAAGAAAATTATACACAACCACAGCAAACACAATATCAACCACAAACACAGTATCAACCACCAGCACGAGAATATGAACCGCCGGCACGAGAATATGAACCACCAGCACAGGAATATCAACCACCCACACAGGAATACCAACCAGTAGAACCTAAAATAGAATCTCCATCACAAACTGACGTTCCGTCAGAACCTCCTGTCTATCAACCACAATCACCAAATACTTTTGATGCATTTATTCAAAGTAATAAAGAAGAAGTAAAACCAGATTCACCTTCAAGCAATTTATCTGATAGATTGAAAGAATTATTAAAAGAAGATGATAATAATTCGAAATATAGCAGGCAACGTAATAATAATTATAAAAGCGTTGATAACTATAAAAAACAACATTTTCCAACTGCTCCTAAATTATCAGAATTAGAATCGAAAGCAACAACAAGTTTTCAACGACCAAATGAATTAAGAGATATAAATTATGTCTCAAAAACAGATCTTGAACAAGATGATTTGAAAAGAGAATTAATATTCAAAATAGAATTATTGAAAAAATCATATCCAAATTCAGATATTCCTGAATTTAGTATTCATTCTGATTATGTTTCTATGAAAAAAACATACGATTCAACAGTAAGAAGATTAACTCTTGACTCATCAGTAGAAGATTACAAAAAATATTTAATAGGAGCATTTATGGCGTGTGAATATATTATGGGACATTATTTGGGTTTTGACATGCAAGGATTTACTCAACAACAAATCATAAGCATGAATACGTATGACAAGTTATTAATTGAGTTGGGTGAAAAGTCATATATACCACAAGGATCGAACTGGCCCGTTGAAATACGTTTACTTGGGTTAGTACTCATAAATGTGGCATTTTTCATTTTCGGAAAAATTATTTTGAAAAAAACAGGTGGTAATTTCATGGGTATGATGAATAGTATGAATAAGACTGTTCCACAAAATGGAAATTTTCAGAAAAGAAAAATGAAGGGACCTGATATTTCGATTGACGAGATACCAGAAATCTAAATTGATTTTAAAAAAAATAAATGTAATATATATAGAAATGACAATTGAATTTCAAATAGTATCGGATTTACACATTGAATATAAAAATAATGATATTCCAAATCCACTTGATTATATAACCCCCTCTGCTGATATTCTCATTTTAGCAGGTGATATTGGTTCATTATATAAAATAAACCAATTAAAAAGTTTTTTACAGTTGCTTTGTCCTTTATTCAAGGCAACAATATACATCCCAGGTAATCATGAGTATTACTTACAAGATTCTTTTGATCCAATACCCTTTGAGGTATTATCAAAACGGTTATATGATTTAGAGAATATTCCTTCCTTATATATTTTAAATCAATCCAGTATAATTATCAATGATATTTGTATAACTGGTTGCACTTTATGGACTAAACCACTAATAAATTTACCAAAATTTATTGTAAAAATACCTGATATTAATACTTATGCATATCATATTTTACATAATAATGATTTAGAATACATTGAAAATATGATCCAATTTTGCAAAAGTAAAAATTTAAAGTTATTAGTAGTTACTCATCATTGTCCTACAGAAGAAGTATTGAAAAATTTTAAAAAAGATAAATATCGATCATTATATGTAACTGATCTTGATTATTTGTTAAATGACAAAAATGTTCATACGTGGGTATGTGGTCATTTACACCATAATTTTGATTTTAATACAAAAAATGGAACAAGAGTAGTTGGAAATCAAAGAGGAAAACCAAAAGATCAAATCAATGACTTTCAACTTGATTTTGTAATTACAGTTTAATTTTATTTTGAATTTCAAAATAAAATTTTATGTATAACGTTGTTTTAACCAATTATAATCTTGTTGATATGTTACAAGTTTTTTATTCTCAAAGTTTTCTTGTAATTTTGACAATAAATCATTCAAACCGTAAAGAATTATTGCATTATCAAGTGCTTGATATCTATGTTTATCTGAACTTTTTACATCGTATTTGAATTTGTCATGTAACATGTCTATTTTTTTCTTTGGACTTTTATTTTTTACCTTTTTCACTTCAGTTTTTGTCATGTTTGTTACTTTTTGTATAGGTAAATGAGTTGGGTTTGTTTTCTGTTCTGCTCTTGTTTTTTTATTTGGTGAATGTGGTTTTGGTTTAGTCTGTTCTGTTGAGGTTGTATTGACTTTTGGTTTCGTTTGTTCTGTTGAGGTTGTATTGACTTTTGGTTTCGTTTGCGTTTGTTCTGTTGTGTTTACTTTTGGTTTCGTCTGCTGTTCTGTTGTGTTAACTTTTGGTTTCGTCTGTTCTGGTGGTTTTACTTTGGGTTTAGTTTGTTCTGTTATTGATTGTTCTCTTATTCCATCATTTGTTTTTGTATCGACTGAAAAAGTTACTTTTTTTACAGGTTCAACTTTTTTTGATACAGATTTAACATTCTTTTTTGACCTTTTTTTCAATGTCATTTTTATATTGTATTTTTATTTTTTATATTGTAAAAGAAATTTTCTGGCTATAACTATTCTTTATCTTGTCAATATCAAAATACATATTCAATTCTTTCAAAAATATCTGTAACTTTTCATAATCCGGAAAACCATTATATGGTATATCACAATCAAACTCATACTTCTCATATTTAGTAAATAATTCTCTTGTTCGTTCATATTTCAAAAAAGAAACATCTATTTTATCTATCATATTTTCAAGTCTACGATATTCTTGTATATATTTATACGAAGTTTCACATCCTACTTTTGGTATGTTTTTATTGTAATCTGTTCCTAACATAATACAAAAATCAAGAAATTCCTCAGTATTTAACTTAAGTGTTTTTAATATATCATTATGCAAAATTCGCGTGCAAGTATTATTAAAAACATCGATTTTCGTCAAAAAAACAGGTGACGAATAAGCTAAAACATCTGTGTCTTCACTTAAAACACCAGCTACAAGTCCTCTTTTACATAAATCTGCACACATTGTTTCTGCTTCTAAAGGTGCCATATAATATGTAATTTTGAATATATCAAATAATTGTTTTGTTAATTCAAAATCTGATGCAGATATGGAAAAAACATTACTTCTCATTTTCGAGACTTTTTCCCTAACAATATTAATATCAAAAGAAGAATTGGTTACATTCGTTTTATCAAATAATTCCTGTAAAATTGCTGATATTGTTTTATTTTCTTCATATTCATTGATTGCATTTTCAAGCGAAGTTATACGTTCTAATGTTTTTTCTCGTGCTTGAACTCTCTCAGCTTTTTCTTGTGTCTTTTCAACTGGATGACCATTATCATATATGAAAACACAATGTATTTCATTATTTCTCAAACAGCAAATTAAATGGATAAAAGACATTAACCAATTATCTCCGCTTATTGCTTTGAATTTACATAAAAATAAAGATACATCAATAGCCAGTTTTGTATACGCATATTCTGATAAGTGTATTTTTTCAAATACTTGAGGGCATTTACTTCTTAATACTTTATTCAAATCTTTGATACCCATTTTTATATAAATACCTATATGAATTTAAATTTATTTCAGTTTTATAAAAAATAATTTATAATTTGCATTTATTTTACAATACGAAAAGTAACATAATCATTTTTTCTCGTTATTTTTATAATATCTCCTTTTTGATAACCATAAAAACGAGATACTGGATCTGTTTTTAATAAAATTGGAATTTTATCACCATACTTTTTTTTAAATTCACTGTTTTTAACAGTTCCTTTTTTTGCATACAATTCATGTAATGGAACTAAATAATGTTTAGTCAAATTATATTGTAAATCATCAACATGGAATAATTCAATCACCAAATCTTGTGATTCATCAATGATTTTCTTTGCAACAGGTGTAGCATTATCTTTATAAACAATTATACTATGGTTCAAATTCATTTTACTCATCATTGAAATATGTTCTTGTATACTTTCTACGTTAAATTTAGTAGCATTTGTTACAAAAACACACATCTGTGTATTATCTGGTTTCATTGCTAAAATTCTTTCGTCATCTCTATCCAAAACTTTATAATTTCTCTGTTGTATCATTTCAAGACATATTTCATAGGCTTTCTGCATTTTTACAAAAATCAACTTAAAAACAAGTTCAAAATCATTTTTGTAAAAAAAAATGTTGATATTAAACAAAAATGAAGAATATCATTATTCCAACTGGTGAAAAACATGTGCATACAACTGACTTTCAAGGAAATTCTTATTTTAATACAATCGGAATGTATTATTTATCACATAAACATGATGATATTTGTGTTATTTTCAATGAACCATACGAAAAAGATGAAACAATTTCTACTGATTGGTTAGATGATGAAGGTGAGCATGTTCATACAGATACTTGTGTATTATTACCAAAATCTTTGAATATGATTCCCCTCAATCAAACCGATGTTTCTCTTCGATGGATACAAACTAAACACGGAGGATATATTTCTGTACCAAAACCAGAAGAAAAGTTCTGGCAAAATTTCAATAAATGTCAAAATAAAAGATTTGTAGTCACACCTTTCGGTTTTAATTGTTTGGATAGTGGTCACGCAAACTATTTGATTTATGACAAACACAAAAAAACTTTGGAAAGATTTGAATCTTATGGACAAGTTGATACTTCTTGTTTGAACAATAAAAATATTGATGAATCTATTGAACTTCTTTTTAAACAAAATTTAGGTTCAGATTTTATCTCAAAATATAACAAACCATTAGATTTCTTACCAAAAAAGAATTTCCAGACTTATCAAGAAGATGAAAATGAAATGACTGATAAGGATCCTGTTGGTTTTTGTAGTATTTGGTCTTTATGGTTTATTGATTTACGTCTTATGAATCCAAACGTTCCTACTAAAACATTGATTATAAAAGCATTTAATTCATTAAAAAAACTAAAGAAAGAAAAAGGTATTTCATTCACACAATTTATTCGCAATTATAGTCATTGGATCGTTGAAGTTAGTTTGGAAATTGAATCTTTATACAATAGGTAATTTTATAATTAGTTTAATTATAAAATCACAAGTTTTTCGCTATTGAATCAAAAAAGTTTTTTTTATTTTTGGTATTTATACTCCAATTTACTGGTGGTGATTGAAAACCATCTACATAATTATTTGAACCTTGATCATAATATCCCCAACCTACACTATTTTTTATTGCCCAAGAGACATAGGATGTTGTTCCTGCCTCATTATATATTATTGGTTGATTTTTATACGATGGTGAAGATTTTACTTTTGCTAATTGTGTATCTAATTCTCCTGTACTCTTCATTGAATTTCCGTGCAAAAAAATTACATCTGAATGTTTAATTATACTATCTGACGGATAATTTCCAGATCCTTTATAACTATTTCCTACTGGTATATGATAACTACGAACTAAATCCATTATATCTATCAATTTTTGGTTACATCCTATATTATATTTACTGAAAGTTCCATAATCACATTCATTCACTGGTTCAATTATTACATTTGTAAATTCTTGTTCTTGTAGCCAATGTATTATGTTTAAAGTTGCACTTACAATATTTTCATAGGTAGATAATATTGAAACTTGTGATTGATAAAATAAACTTACTATTACAATCATATCTAATCGATTCGCTTCTTTTAAAACCAATGATAGGCGATTCATATAATCAGGTTTCAAACTCCCATCCCCATTAAATGCTGAATTTTTTTGATTTTGCTGTTTTGTATTTGATGTTGGACCTCCTCCTTGTAAACCAATTGTAAAACCATTCAATCCTGCATCTTTCCAATGTTGCATATTCGTTATAAATTCAACTACATTTCTATTTGCATCCCATTTTTTTGTATCTGGATATGGAAATGAAGTAAATCCATCACTTATTCCTTGAATCATTCTTGAATTCAAAAGTAATCCTTCTGCTTTCGTTCCGTTATTTATGTAAACATTATCTAACTGTAATTTGTTTTCAACTATACTCAATCGACTACAACTCGTTGCTAATTGTAAATAACATACTAATAATAATTTTATTAGATTCATTCTTTATTATTATTGGGTGTTTTTATTTTTTGAAAATATTTATCAATTTCCTTCTCTTCATCTGGTAAATTACTTATTTCTATTACAGATGTACATTCTTCATCAGCACATATTTTTTTCTGTTTATTTTCTTCTGAATAAGAACATACATATTTATCATATGTAATATTTTGAATTGAATCTGTTGATTCTAAACTTCCTATCAAAGTCAATGCATTTGTTTTTTTAATGTAATCGAGTAAAGGTTGCAAATAAATGCTGTATAGCGTATCATACGACATATCTGTAGTTATTCTGTCTTTTACATCATTTATATTTTTTGCCATTTCGTTAAAAATTTCATTTTTTGCATAAAAATTGTAAGATTGTAAAGTAGTTAACAAATCAAAGAGATATTTACTCAATTTCCCGACTTGTCTTTTAACTTTATTTCCATTATGTTCATAATGTAATTCTTTGATAATATGACTTATATTAATATAAGGAGGTCGAGGTGGATTATTTTTAGTTTCTGTCGTGTTAATGACATTGAAAACAACAAAGTTCAATAAATGAGGCGATTTTAAGGATTTTGTTATTTCTTTCAGAATTATACCATTTATATTCAAATCAGTCTTATTTTGTTTATAAAAATTTGTATAAATATCGCTATTCAAATCAGTGTTTCGACAATAAGTGAAAATATCCCTATCAAAGCCTAATGAATTTCCATTTAATTTTAATTTTAACTTGGCTTCTTCGTCTGATCCTAAAGAAACAGTTTGTAATTGTTTTTTTATTTCTTCATCTTTCAAGATACTTGCACTCATTAATAATTCTTTTATATCAACTTTCATATCATATAACGATCTATTGATCATATATCCTTCAAGTATTCTAATTTTCATATTGAATACAATTTGTCTGATAGTATGAATGTTGCAAATAATTTCTGTATATTCATCTATTGCTTTTTTTAGACTTTCTGTATACTTTGTAAACAATGCTAAATTCTCTTTATTTGGTTCTCCTTTATTCATTTTATATCGATTTCCACCTATTTCTTCATTGATATCCCATATTTTTAATTTTACAAGATAAGATGAAATAAGTTCGCTACTTGGAAAACTTGTAAATTGTGGTACATCTTTTCCTAAATATGTAAAAATAGCATGAAACATTTTACTGTTATGATCATTTGCTTTTTGTAAATATAATTTTGCACTTGCTTCATTAAATGGAGTTTTATCGTCTTCTTTTCCATATTTATAAAATTTATTATCTTTTTTCATATATGCTGTAAAATCTTTCCCTTCTAATGAATTTTTACTATCTTTTTTCAAATATTGACGCATGTGTGAAAACAATGACAAAATATTGAAATTGAGGTAAACATCTTTTTTCTTCTCTTCCTTTTTCTTTTCCAATTCTTCCAATATTTGTTCATAATCTTGACCAGATAATGAATCAAATACTTTTATTTTATCACATATCTTTGTATTTGCATCAAATTTATTGTAAAAACAAACAAAACAATTAGCACATTCTGTATTTTTAATTAAAATATCTTCAAAAATAGGTTTATATGCTAACATATCCTTTTTTAATTTTTCGGATATTTTTGGTTTAGAAATAAATTTACGATATAATTCAATTGGACTTTCTTGACTTTCTTTTTCTGGATTTGTATTATCAATATTCATATATAAATTTCGAAATAATGTATCATTGTAGTATTTATCTACATTTTCATTAAACTCTTTCCAAAACGTTTCATCATACAAATTTTTATCTTTATCTGCAATTTTATTCATACAATGATAATCATCATACCAAACATCACGTGTTTGATATTTTTTGCTATTTATATAACTTTGTAAAAATTCCTTGATTTGATTGACTGAAATTATAAACTTATTCTCTATCCCTGGCAAATCACATCCAAATAATTTAACTTCACTTCCATCTTCAAATTTGCAAGTTATATCGAATATTTTTATACTTCGAGAACTATCAGGATTATTTGATGTTGGTTCTTCCTCTGCTCCTTTCATTAGTTCATTCATTACATGCCCTATCTCATCTTCGCCATTTTTCCATTTTCTATTTTCTACCTTGAATTCTATTTTTTCCATTGTTTTGAATTTAATAGGTGTAATCAAATAGTCTTCTATTTTAATGTCATTTTGTGATGACTTTTTTAATCCTTGTTTCAAGTATATATTTGTCATACTCAAATTAATAGAAACAAATGTTTTTTGAAACACATCAAGATTCAACAGTTCGACAATTATTCCATCAGTATGTTTTTCAGGTGTCGGTTTAAAATATATTAATATAGATGTTTTACCGCTTCCTGATTGTCCTGTTGCAAGCAAACAGACATTTTCTTTCTTTGTAATCATTTTTTCTACAATGTCATCTTTCATTTTATTCGCTATTTCTACATTTGTTATTTTACTATCAAAAATTCCATCATACGGACCAAAAAAGTAATATTCTTTTTTTTCATTTGCTCCAACTCTTTCATTTGTTTTATATACTTTATCATTGTTTGTATATTTTAACAACAAATAATTGTAATCATTATCTGTTGCAAAATCAAATCTTGGATTGTTATTTGGTGTATCTTGTCGAACTTTGATATATGTTTGAATATTCTTATTTTCAGACATTAATTTACGAAAATGGTCTTTGATATTATGTTTTTGTTTCAATGCAAAAGAATAATATTTTAACAAAAGTATATATCGCTTTTTACATTCTTGAATAAATTGGAAGAATTCATCCCCTATTGTTTTGTTTTTGAAAAATATTTGTTGTTTTGAATCATTAAAATTCATTATATTTTGTATTAATTTAATGATTGTGTATATGAAAATCTGTTTATCACTGTTTTCTACTTGAAAAATATTTCTGTAAATTTCAGTATCTCGATCTACCATTTCATTAAATGTTACTGATTTATTTGTATGTTCTTCTTTTAGAATTTTTTGTAACTCCAAATTCCCACTGTTCAATGGATAAAACACTAAATCGGTCACTTCTTTGATATTCTGTTCTTTTATAGAACTAATATCTTTAAAAATTGGGACTTTACTATCTGTTACTTTTGTTCGGGATAAAATCGCCATACTTTGAAACATTAATTCAGTATTAAAAATATCAAACAAACTACAAAATTTATTATAATTTTCAATGAAAGATTTGCTATTTCCATCATTTATCATCCCACCATCATTTTTTGTATATTTAGTAATGAATTGATCAAAGTTGGATTGATTAGAAATACCAGTTGCAATTTCTTCTGGATTAAATAATCCTGTGATTATTAATTCGTCCTTTTTTGGTTTCTTTTTTTCTTCCATTAATTCTTTTGCTTTACTTTCCAATTGCTCTTCAACTTGCTTCATTTTTCTTTTGATGTCGTCAATTTCTCTTTCTTTTAAAGAATGCATTTCTTCTTTTTTCTTCAACGCTTCTATCTCATTTTGTTTTTGAGAAAGTAATTGTTGTTCTTTATCCTTCAAAGAAAGTAATTCTTGTATTTGTTTATCTTTTTCAGAAAGTAATTTTTGATTCTTGGCTTCTTTATCCTTTAAAGAAAGTAATTCTGCTTCTTTTTGTTTCAATTCTTCTATTTGTTTATCCTTGTTAGAAAGTAACTCTTCATTGTCGGCTTCTTTTTCTTTCAAAGAAAGTAATTCTGCTTCTTTTTGTTTCAATTCTTCTATTTGTTTATCTTTATCAGAAAGTAACTCTTGATTGTTGGCTTCTTTATCCTTCAAAGAAAGTAATTCTTCTTCTTTTTGTTTCAATTCTTCTATTTGTTTATCTTTATCAAAAAGTAATTCTTGACTCTTACCTTCTTTATCTTTCAAAGAAAGTAATTCTTGGATTTGTTTATCCTTATCAGAAACTTCTTTATCCTTCAAAGAAAGTAATTCTGCTTCTTTTTGTTTTAATTCTTCTATTTGTTTATCTTTATCAGAAAGTAATTCTTGACTCTTGGCTTCTTTATCCTTCAAGGAAAGTAATTCTTGGATTTGTTTATCCTTATCAGAAAGTAATTCTTGATTCTTGACTTCTTTATCCTTCAAAGAAAGTAATTCTGCTTCTTTTTGTTTTAATTCTTCTATTTGTTTATCTTTATCAGAAAGTAATTCTTGACTCTTGGCTTCTTTATCCTTCAAAGAAAGTAATTCTTGGATTTGTTTATCCTTATCAGAAAGTAATTCTTGATTCTTGACTTCTTTATCCTTCAAAGAAAGTAATTCTGCTTCTTTTTGTTTTAATTCTTCTATTTGTTTATCTTTTTCAGAAAGTAATTCTTGACTCTTGGCTTCTTTATCCTTCAAAGAAAGTAATTCTTGGATTTGTTTATCCTTCTCAGAAAGTAATTCTTGACTGTTGGCTTCTTTATCCTTCAAAGAAAGTAATTCTTGGATTTGTTTATCCTTATCAGAAAGTAATTCTTGCCTCTTGGCTTCTTTATCCTTCAAAGAAAGTAATTCTGCTTCTTTCTGTTTCAATTCTTCTATTTGTTTATCTTTATCAGAAAGTAATTCTTGATTCTTGGCTTCTTTATTTTTCAAAGAAAGTAGTTCCGCTTCTTTCTGTTTCAATTCTTCTATTTGTTTATCTTTATCAGAAAGTAATTCTTGATTCTTGGCTTCTTTATTTTTCAAAGAAAGTAGTTCCGCTTCTTTTTCTTCTATTTCCTTATCTTTTGAAGAAAGTGATAATTGAACTTCTTTTTCTTTATTTTTTGTTTCAGATGCAATTTTTTCAATCGCACTTTCGGTTTTTTGTTGTTTTTCTATTGCTGATAATGCTTCTTGTTTTGCATTTTCTACTTCTTTTTTCAAATTTCTTATTTCTACATCAAATTTATCAAATGATTGGGGATTTTTAATTTCGATTAAATATAGATCGATTAATTCATAAAAAAAATCAACTAATCGTAATACTTGACGGTTATACGATGTGTTTGGTTGCTTTTTATAAAATTCAATTTCTAATAATTTATATTTTTCCTCTAATTGTTTCAAATTTATTAAATAATCATCTGTTTTATTTTGTTTATATAAATTAATACCTACAAGCAACTTATATTTATTATCATGTATTTCTTGCAAAGTATTATAATATTCCTGAATATCATCCACCATCTTATCCACATTGTCTAAATTACTCAAATCTGTAATTTCTTGAAAAAATATATCAGACTCTTTTTTTGTTTCTTCTTCTAATTCTTTTCTGATAAAATTATCTATTTCTAAAGAAATCATACTAAATTCACCAGTCTGACTACCGTCTGTTTTTACTTCTGTTTTTACACTTTCACTTGTTTTTGCTCTCCCAAAAATTTCGGTAATTTTTCCAAGACCGAGACCTGTAGTTTTATATATTGAGATTATCATATTAGCAAGAAAATTGGTAACTTCAGTATCATCTTTAGATGTTATTGCTGGACAATCACAATCATCATCTGTTTCTAACCATCTTAAATATGCTTCTTCTTTTATTTTTTCTTCATTTTGTTTACCATTTTTCGTAATTTTAAACATTTATTAAAGAAAATATTTTTTTTTATATATGTAATTGTAAATAATGCATTATTTACAAACAAATTAAGTAGTTAATAGTTTCTTTTTCAAATCGGAAATAATGTCATCTGGTATATCTAAAAGTAATTCATCATCAGTTATACTTTCATTTTCAGTACTCTCATCTTCTGTTTCTATATCTTCTTCATCGATATCCTCATCATCAATGAAAGAACCAATTTTTCCATGACCTAATACATCAAATGTTTTACAAATTTTCGTATCATTACCATCCTTTTTATTGAAATTTAAATTAATTTTTTGCAAAGTTCCATCGAATTTTCTGTGAGAATATTCATTTATATTCACTTTGGACATTTCTTTAGCAGTTTTAGCACTTACAGTTTTTTCTAAATCCAATCGAAATAGACTCAGATGATCTAAAATATACCACTTTACAGACTCTAATTGATCATGTAAATGTTGTAAATTTTTTTCATTGCCTTGCACTTTTATAAAATTATACCAAGATTGATTTTCTTCACCAGAAGTTTCCATCAAAATAACATAATCATCAGTATCATTATGAGAAGGAGAATAAGGTAATTTTTTTTTTGCCATTTTTAATATTTTTCGATTTATTCTTAAATGGTATTTCAGAAAAATGATTTCATAAAATGTGTAATAATTTTAACAACAAATGACAAATAAATTACTATATGTAGGTACATGGTATGATTTTCAATTCATATACGTTATAGATTTTGATGTCGCTATTTGTATTGATGCTTTACCTGAATACAATATTTGCAACATGAAAGTAAAAAAAGATTTTGAAAATGTAATTATTGAAAATTTGAAAATATATAATTTTGAATTCGTAACAAATGACAAAATAAATAAAATATTAGAATTTCAAAATTTAGAGACAAAGAAAAAATTAATTTATATTTACTCAACAAGATATCCACAAGATTTGAATGAAAAACATTCTATTATTCTGAAAAATATAAATAAATTATATATAAGTGGTTTTACGTGCGACAAATCAATCATTACGTATTTATCATATCCAGTAAATATATATATTCAAGCAAATTATAATTATGATGACAAAAGATTAAATGATGTATTGAATAATTTAGAAAGAAAAGAAATTATGTGGAACGTAATTGTTTTTGAAAAAGATTTTGCATTTGACTATAATTTTATTGGAAATATCAGTAATTTTGAACAATATAAGCAATGTAAAATATATAAATGTGTCAAAACAGAATTACAAGAGAAAAGTTTATATATACTCTATTTACAGGAAAAAAATAATTGGTTTAGTTTATTAGAGTAATTGTTATATTGTAATTAGTTGTAAATTACAATATTAAATTTATTGATTAACATACAAAGTTCCTTCTCCAAGTTCTCTGTTATCGCTAATTTTTTGGTTAATAGATGCATTAATTAAAGCTTGAACAGTCAAAGGTTCTTTGGGAGCTTGTTGTTGCATCATGTGTGCAGCACCCCCAGGTTGCATAGCGTGAGCAACTGCTGATCCTCCTCGACCTTCTGCTTTTTCTCTCAAGTCATCTAAATTGGAATAATCACCTCCTTTTTTCACGGCGTGTGCAGCACCAGATTTTCCAGTAACAGGTAAAACAGAAATAGTAGTTGGTTTACCGACATCAGCAATACCATTGTTGACGTTCATTGCACCTAATAATAAAGCAGTTGAAGGATCGGCAGCAGTTTGAAACCAACCAGTTTTATTAGGAATAATTGGTAAATCACCTCTAATTTTATCGGCACCATCTCTTTGTCTCGCACCTATTTTAGTAGAAGTAAATCCAATAGTTCCGATGGTTCTATCATAGATATATTTATTACTTTCGGCAGCACCAACATCAGTCATATCTCCAATAGGAAGACCAATAGTATCATTGGATGCATTATAGACTTGAATTTTATTAGGATTTTTGGTTATATCATCCAAATGAACATAATCACTGGGTACATATTGTTCTTTAATGGGTTGTTTTCCAACCATACTTCCAAATTCCAAAGGCGAAACATCATGTTGTTTGGTTTTGGGAATATCATAATTAATAATTGTATCATTTGAAATACCTGTATTATAATAATTTTCATTCAATCCAGCATCATACTCTTCCTCTTCAGCATCTTGATACGCAACTGCTGTCGCCATAGCACCAGCGAACCCCAGACCAAGTAAAATTAATAATTTTTCGTCAATCATTTTATTTATACTAAAGAAAGAAATATAAAAAAATTTTATAATTTTTTCTACAAAATTATAAAATTGTGTTATTTATATTTGAAAGAGTGATTTTTTAATTGTTTTTAAGAAAGTTGTGTAAAAAACAAAATGTTTCTACATTGACAATAAATACTTCATTTTTCAAATCAAAGTCAAAATTAGTTTCAAAAAATAAACGTTTTATCCGATGAGAACATTCATAACTTGGAAGATTCTTTATTAACAAAAATGTATTCTCTACTAATTTGTTTGAAAGAAACATTAATTCATTCCATTCTATCTGAATTCTTTTTATTTCTTGATTTTTCGGGTAAAAGTTTGTATTCATTTTACTCAAGACTTCTTTACAATCAATTACATTTTTGAACATTGATAAATAATGAATATATTTTTTTACTTTATAAAAAGACTGAAAGTTATTTTGTTTGGTATAATTGCGAAATTTGTTGATATAAAATTTGAATGATTCTAAATCATCTTTTTGAGATAGTATTTTGTAATATATTTGTTTTGCATAGTGTTTATTATTCATGTAGGAAATGAAACATGTCTTTTTTTCTTTGAATTTTAAAGTGTGCGATGGAATGCGATTGTTAATATATGTAAAAATATCCATTGGAGTTTTTTCTTCAAGATTATATTTATTAGAATGAATGAGATTGGAATGTTTCTTTGCATGAGATAAAAATGTTTTGAGTTGTTTTGCATTGCGAAAAGTTGCATAATTACAGTATTGTGAATTTGACATGAAATTTGATAAAATTATCAAATTAGTATACTCATTTTTATTCAATTTACAAGTTGTTATAACGTGATACATCGATGTTACTAATATACTAATCATATCCTGAATAGAACTAAATTTCAACGCATTTACATTCCCATAATGAATATTTTTATATGCAACGTGAGACTTTCCGTAATCAATGATTGTAGGAACGCATTTTGTATACACAGTGATAATTTTATTAGAATCAATGATATAATCAATATTGATAGGTTTATCATAAAAATTTAACATTATATTCCAAGAAGTCAAATCATTATGAACAAATAAGAAAGTTTGTTGAGCAAAATGTAAACACAAACATAATTGCATTAAAATAGATAGATATTCATCGAAATTAAATTTATCGCTATTCAAATAGTCATAAAATTTCATTCCATTATTGTATTCAAGTAACAAATCGTTTTTATCATTTATACCAAAAGTATACACAAAATTAGGTATAAATTTTAATATTTTGTTTATCGCAAATAAACCTACAAAACATTCATGTGTATGATCTTTTTCTGGTATAGCGAGTTTTTTACTAATAAAATAAAACTCATCTATTTTATTTTTCGTAATAGTTACATTTTTATTTTTAAAAATAACTCCTTCGGTTGAAAAGTTAAGATGATTATTATTTTTGAAAAACATTAATTGTATGGCTTTTAAAAGACCATAACAACGAGAAATATACGGAATTGTCTCTGATTGTGAAGTTTTTATAGAAAGTTGGGGGTACTTTTTCTGGTAATTTTGTATTAATGTTAATTGACGTTCTTTGATGATATGACTGATATTATATTTTGGATATGAATAAGAACCAATCTTTTGTTTCAATTTTATCAATGTATTTTGTAAAAAATCTAATACACCATTTTTACATAGAAAAGTATTAAAAAACATAACTGCATTTTTTGCAATTTCTTTACATTTCAAATCATTTGCTTTACACCATTGAATCTTATCAAACAAATCACTTAAATCTTCTTTAATAGGAACGTAGTGTTCGAAAGGTTTAAGAAGATCACTATACCATATTTTGTATTTCGATTGAACAAGTAAAATAACTGAATTCATACTCAATTCTTGAGACAATCGAAAAGCACAGACGTGACCATCTATATGTATGATGTATTTGAATTGACATTGTTCATTATATGTTAAAAAAGGAACAAGAGAAAAAGGTAAATCTTCAATTTTCAAACATTGTAATGTTGATATATTTTTCTTTTTCTTTGCTCTCATATTCCATTTTGTAATACCTGCATCAAGAAAAGGTAAATTGTCATTGTCTAATTTATTCAATGACGATAAGTAAGCAACCTTCAATCTTTGATTTGTCTCTATTGTAAAACCATCACCAGTCGAACTACCACGAAATACTGCTATTGGTTTTTTTGAATCAAAGTCAATGATATTTTTTTTCAAATTATCACAACTTCTATTTGAATTGATAAAAAATTTATTTTCTTCACTTTGAATACGAGACCAATCTTCATGCGTAGGTATTAAAATATCAGCAAATTTGTCAGTTTTATTCATCGATAAAATTGGAACATACTTATCATATTTATGAGAAACTAATGGAATATTATCACCATCCCATAAATCATCATAAGGTTCAAATCCGTTTGAATTAAGGATAGGAAAATCACGTCTATTTATAAATAATTCAATATCAGGTAATTTTCTATTAGCACATAATTCTTCAAACATGTTTTTAATGTTTGAAACATTTGTATCACCTTCATTATGAGGATATTCATATCTAATTAGACCATTGTTTGCAAACCAAGTTTCTTTATACTTGTTAATTTTATGTTCTTGAAACACATAATTGTCTTTTTCAGCGATATATTTGAAAATATCCATACTTTGAAGATTAATTTTATGACTCCATTCATTTACAAATTGAGCATTAGAAAAAGGTAAAAATACTTTTAATTCGTTATTGAGAATTTTTATGAAAATACCTTTTTTAAATTTGTAAAACATGTAATGAAATGTGTGAATTACATCAATAGCATCTAAATTATGATATTTTTCCCAAATTTCGCAATCATATTTGTTAAAAATGTTACTATCATTTTCAACAATTGAATTATCATCATGATAAACTTGATATTTATGAGTCAAAAATTGTTCTTCATCTCCACATGTAAAATGGGTTTGAGTGAAATTTTTATATCGAGGATTTGTTTGCGATTTCATATATTTATTGGTATTACATTGCTCAATTGTATCATAATAATCTGGCTTATTTTGATAGTGAGATGTAGTAGTCATTATATTCAGATAAAATATAGTTTTAAACTAAGTTTCAAACTTAAAAATGATTTAAACATTCATTCTTATTTTATAAGATTAAAATGCAAAATTTAAGGGAACAAATTGAAAATAACAAAAATATTAAGCTGGTTGATTCAGATAATGATACCGGAATTGATTTGTTTTGTTTCGTCTCCTGTAATAAAGATGATGATGATTTAGTAAAAAATTCAAGAGGAATTGTATTTCATAAGGATGAATTAGTTTTACAAGGATTTCCTTACACTGAGGAATTTACTAAATCAAATAGTATGCAATTAAAAGAAATTTTGTCCCCTCAATTTCAAAACTGTTTATTTTTTGATGCACTTGAGGGTTCCGTTATTAGAATGTTTTATTTTTCTGGTAAATGGTATGTAAGCACAAATAGAAAATTAGATGCCTTTAAAAGTAAATGGTCATCAAATCAATCATTCGGTTATTCATTCAGTAAAGCATTAGAAAATCATGCTTTAAAAAATCCCGATTTTTTGGATCTTTTAAGTGACAAAGATATTATTACCCAATTTCAAGATACTTTAGATACAAAAAAGCAATATATGTTTTTGCTTTTAAACAACTCTGAAAATCGTATAGTATGTGAAGCATCAGCAGAACCAGTTGTTTTTCACGTTGGTACTTTCGTCGATGGTCAATTGAAAATGGATGAAAATATTGGTTTACCTTACCCACGAAATCTCAAATTCAACAACTTTGATGAACTATTTGATTATGTTGATAAAATTAATTATGTAACTTCTCAGGGAGTTATAATTTTTACCCCAAACAATAAACAGTATAAAATTTACAATAATGATTATTTAGAGTTATTTAATATTAGAGGTAATGAACCCAGTATTAAATTTAGATATTTACAATTACGAATGGATGAAAGAAAAAGTCAAATGTTAAAGTTTTTATATCCGCAATTCATTCCCGCTTTTGAAGAATATGAAAATATACTTTACAAGAAAGCAAAGGAAATAAATACTGCTTACATTAATCGTTTTATTAAAAAAACGTATGTTACTGTTCCAGTAGAAGATTATATTGTAATTTCTACTATTCATTCTTGGCATATTGAAGATCGAATGACAAATAAAATAACTTTAAACAAGGTAATTGAAGTAATGAATCAACAAACACCAACAAATTTGAATCGTATGATAAAGAAAGTGTTATATGGTAATAAAGTAGTAAAAGAGGATGATTAAATGTATATTTTATTTTTATAATTTTTTTATTATAAAAATATCACGGTATTGTCGACGTTTTAGAAGAATGAGTCGTTTCAGTAGTATCAGTAGTTTCAGTAGTTTCAGTTGTTTTAGTTGTTTTAGTAGTTTCAGTTGTGTCTGTAGTATCTGTAGTTTCGGTTGTTTTAATTGTCTTAGTAGTATCAGTCGTCTCATTTGTGTCTGTAGTATCAGTCGTTTCATTTGTGTCTGTAGTCGTTTCAGTTGTATAAGTTGTTTCAGTTATATCGGTAGTTGTATCAGTAATTTTAGTTGTTTTTCTAATGTCAGTCATATCGGTTGTTTTTATTATTGTTGTATCATCAGTTGTTTGAGTATCATTAAAAGGATAAGGTGTAGTTTTTTTGATTTTTTTTGTTGTTTGTGTCGGTCGTAAATAAGATGTTGTTGCGTATACTAAAGTATCATTATTTATTGAAAGATCTGGAAGTGGAACCATTATATTTGTTTCTAACGGATGCACAATAAAATAAACAATAATACCAGCAATCGACGAAGTAAATACAGCACAAAACAATTTACCAACAAATGAATTAAAAAATTTCAAAGGAGTAAAAGGTTTATTCATTTTATTTATAGAAAAAAAATAAAAATTAGAATAAAATTAAACTCGGATTTTTTCTCAGTTTAAATTTCAAGTATTTTTTTTAATTCTTGTTTATAATAAAATGCAATATACAATCGAACTGGATAAAATCAATAATTTACCAACTATAAATGAAGGTGATATGATTGAAATAGTCGATGGAATTTATAATAATATTAATATAGTTTTACAATATAATGGTTCTCATAATAAACAAATCACAATAAAAGCACAGAATTATGGAAAAGTAATTCTTCAAGGAACAGTATCAATATCAATACAAGGAACATATATAACGTTTGGAAATATGATAATACAAGGAACAGGTATAATTACAATAGGAGGGCATCATAATCGATTAACGAATTGTGATATTTCAATGAATAGTCCGAGTATTTTCATCGATTCAGTAGATAGTCGTGTAGATCATTGCAATTTTCACGATTTTGATAAAAGTGGTCAATGGTTTGAAGTATCCAGACCTACAACAAAACAAAACTTTTTACTAATTGATCATAATATTTTCAGAAATAGAAAACAAGGAGTAGGAAATGGTTTTGAAACACTTAGACTTGGAACATCAACAAGAAGTTTGAGTAATTCTAATAGTATTATTGCATACAATACATTTGAAAATTGTGATGGAGAATACGAAATAGTTTCTGTAAAATCAAGTAATAATATTATTTACAAAAATAATTTTAAAACATCATTCGGAACATTAAGTTTAAGACATGGAAATAACAATCTTGTAGCACAAAATAAGTTTTTACAGGGAAATGAAGTAAATGCTGGAGGTATACGTGTGGCAGCGGGAGAAAATCATATTCTATATAATAATTTAATTCAAGAAGCAGATTTTGGTATAAAAATAGATAATGGTGAAACGAGTGGAATTTATAATTTGGCTGTAAAAAACACAAGAGTTATAAAAAATATTTTTTTGAATAATAACAGAGATATTGTAATAGGCTCTGTAAAATTTCCTGTATCTCCAGTAAATTCTTTATTTGATAATAATTTGATCTATAAAAATACAAATAATCCTGTATTTGAAATACAATCTGCTTCAGCAACTTCGATCTATACAAATAATACATATTTTGCATCAAATAAAGGAACATCATTTAATAATGAATATATGACAAATATCGATAAATTCAACATTTTATCAATCGATATGAGTGATTATGGTTACGATGAAAATTACATTGGAGTTCAATCATTTATAAATATAAACGAAACAGAAATATCTGTTGATATTGAAAATTACTTTACTTATTTGAAACAAAATTTATTAAATGAAATGAATGGACAGTGTTTTAACGATACAGTAATTGTTCAACCTACTTGGGTTATAGAACCGACAACTACAAATGAATATATGGATGAACCATTATTACCAACGGATATACCAAATACATCTTTTGTTCACAAACCAACAGCAGTTCCAATAATATTTCTCATACTATTTTTAATAAAATAAAAAGTTTTTTTTTCTATTATAGAAAAAAAAATATTAGAACAAATGACAATTATAGCATTTCATACACCTACATTAGATGTTCGAGGAACATGTATATCAATATACGATTATGCCCACTTTAATGAAGTTTTGTTAGGTAATAAAAGTATAATTGTTATTCCTTACAGCAGTATCATAGAACGAAAGAATGATCAAATTATAATTGATAAATTTGTGCAAAGATTTGAAATTTTCTTTTATAATGATTTATTTGATTTAGAAAATTACATAAAAAATTGTGATATTTTATATTGTATTAAATATGGAACAAAGGATGAAATTATTGCAAAAAAGATAAAAACAGTTGTTCATTGTGTATTTGATATGTCAGAACCTCATGGAGATATTTATGCTGGTGTTTCCCAACAATTGGCTCAAAAATTCAATAGTCCTGTGTATGTTCCGCATATGATTAGTTTAGATCCTAATTTATCAAAAAATAATATGAGAAAATCTTTATATATACCTGAAGAAGCAACTGTTTTTGGTAGAATAGGTGGATTAGATACATGGAATATTCCAATGGTTGATTCTGTAATACGAAAAGTAGTTCGTCTATGTCCCCATATTTATTTCATCTTTATAAATACTCCTGTTTTTGATAAACACCCAAATATTTATTTCTTTGATAAAGTTTCAAATCCTAAAGAAAAAGTCGAATTCATTAATACATGTGATGCAATGATACACAATTCTTTAATGGGTGAATCATTTGGAATCGCAATAGGTGAATTTTCTGTTTGCAACAAAAAAATCATTACTTTCGGTGGTGATGTTTTAAATGATAATTACAAAAAAATATTGAAAAATGATGCAATTTATTATCATCATCATGATGAATTATTGGAAATATTAACATCTTTTGATAAAACTAAATACATTGGAATGGATTTAAATTGTTATAAACAATATCAACCAGAACCAGTAATGAATATCTTTAAAAAAGTATTTATTGATAGAGAACGACGACTTATGTAGATGATTTTTCTTTCATTTGTTGGTCATATAACATTTTATCAATCGTTGCCCGAGTTTCTGAATCTAAATCCGTAATATGTTCTGAATCTGGACGAACTTTTGTTGTATCAATCTCTGGATGTCCTATTATAACACATTTCCACCAATCGTGTTTTTTCAACTTATCCAATTCAATTTCAATATTATTCTTTGAAATATACCACATACTTGAGTCATTTAGAATATCTGCAAATAAATCACCTTCAACAATAATCACATCCTTAATTTTAACCAGTAATTTATTTGTTTTAATTTGTATGACAATGTCCTTTTTCAAAGTGTTTTCTGGTAAAGGGATAATTACACATAAATCGTATGCTGATTGAGTCCAAGAATAATTTTCAGTAATACCACCATTATTAATTGGGACAAGTAATTTTTCTGTTTCCATTTTGATGCAAAAGATTTAGTTTTTAAATAAAAAATGATTTTGAATTTAAAAAAAAAGGAAAAATTCAAAATAATAATGGAGCAAGATACAAAAGAAATAGAAGAAATTACTTTCGGGATTTATTCCGCAGAGGAATTAATAAAAATGTCAGTTTGTGAGATTAATAATCCAAAATTATGTAATTCAGATAAAGGCAATACTTATGGAACAGTCTATGATCCTCGTTTAGGAACAATTGAAAACGGTAGAGTTTGTGCTACTTGTGATAATTCTTTATGGCAATGCACTGGTCATTTTGGACATATAAAATTAAACGAACCAATCATTCATCCTCTCTATTATAAACAAGTGGTCAATTTTTTGAAATGTTTTTGCACAAAATGTTTCAAATTATTAATTACAGAAGATCAAATTTTACTCAATTCATTCAATCGTTTCAAAGGAATCAAAAAGTTTGCAAAAATATTGGAAAAACTCGAAAAAATTGACATGTGCATTCATTGCTCTCATCCACAACCAGATATTAAATATACTGGTTCTGATAACTTGATTTCTATGGTATACAAGGATAAAGATGCTGGAAAAATTAGTATTGTTTTACAAGTCCATGAAATTAAGAAAATTTTTGAAAATATATCAATCAATGATATAATTTTACTGGGATTTAATCCAAATTTGATGCAACCAAAAAATTTAATTATTACTGTCTTTCCTGTTATTCCTATCGCTGCCAGACCATATGTCTCAACAGATGGGAATATATGTGATGATGATCTTACTATTCAATTAGTTGAAATCATTAAAGCAAACAATCATCTATCTCCAACTGAAGATATAACTGAAACAAAAAAACAAAAACATTTACAAAGTTTAAAATTTAGAATTGCTACTTTTTACAATAATTCTTGTTTGGCTCCTGATACACCCGTTTTAATGTGGGATGGACACACAAAAAGAGCTGATGAGATTGAATGGGGAGATGAATTAGTTGGAGATGATGGAAAGAAAAGAACTGTTCAATATGTTTGTGCAGGAAGCGATGACATGTATGAGATTATTCAAAACAACGGGGATAAGTATGTTGTGAATAAAGAACATTACTTGACTTTTCAATTTACAAATCATAAGAGTATCAAGTATGAAAATGGTTTTTACTATATACAATGGTTTGACATAAAAAAGAACATGATACAAAAAAAGTTGTTTACTGAATTTGAAACTATCTACAATTTTTCAAAAACTATTGATGATAACAATATTTTTGATATTAAAGTAAAAGAGTTTTTGAAAATTCCAGAATTACAGAGATTCTTATTTACTGGATTGAAATTGACAAAATCAATTGATTGGGAATATAAACATGTTACTATTGATCCTTACTTATTAGGTTTATGGTTAGTTGATGAAAATACTGATGGTATGGGATTTACTACTAATAATCCTATCTTGTTTTCTTATTGGAAAGAATGGATTGAGGCTCGTGAATCAAAAATCAAAGAAAATGATGATTTTTACAAATCTGCTGGCAATAAATATTCTATCTCAACTCCTTATTTTAAACAATTACTGAACCAATATTCATTATTGAACAATAAAAAACATATTCCATTTAATTATTTGTATTCAGATACAATTACAAGAATGCAATTATTAGCTGGAATAATTGATAGTATTGGTTATGTAAAAGACAATTCAATTATTATTACTCAATGCGAATCAAAACAAACTCTTGTAAAACAAATATCATATTTAACAAAAACTTTGGGTTTTCATTCAAAAATTAAAGAAATTTGGAAAACGTCAAATGGAATCAAATACAAAGGTTATAATATTTATATTTCTGGTGAATTAACAAAAATACCTGTAAAAATTTCAAAAAACTTTATTCAAACTGATTATGTGAATTACATTAATATTAATTATGTTGGTAAAAATTCATATAACGGATTTGGTGTTGATGGAAATCATCGATTTTTACTCGGTGATTTTACAATCACTCATAATTCCGGTAAAGCAAAACATTCAACTTCATCAAGAGCTATAAAAGGAATAAAAGAAAGATTAACAGGAAAAGAAGGATTAATTCGCACAAATTTATTAGGAAAACGTTGTGATCAAAGTGGTAGAACAGTCATAGGACCAGATCCTACTTTAAAAATGGGTCAATTGGCTGTTCCACCTCAAATGGCTACAAATTTAACTATCCCTGTTCAAGTTACAAATTTTAACTATCACTTTTTATCAAAACTTGTTGATGATGGAAAAGTTAATTATGTTTTGAAAAATAATGGACAAACAAGGATTAATTTAGAAAATGCTTTGTTTTTTAAAGGAACTCCTCTAAATCATGGAGATATTATAATTCGTGATGGTGTTGAAATAATTGTAAATAACGGTAAAGAAATGTTGAAACATGGTGATCAACTCAAACGTAATGGAGTTTTAGTTTCTGATATAAAATATCCTGAAAAAAGACAATATAAATTGACTATTGGTGATATATGTGAAAGGCAATTAATGGATGGAGATGTTGTATTGCTTAATAGACAACCAACTTTACATGAAGGGTCAATGATGGCTCAAGAAATTGTTATTCGACAAGGTAAAACTTTACGATTCAATTTGAGTATCAATAAATCATTCAATGCTGATTTTGATGGAGATGAAATGAATATTCATGTTCCTTGTTCTACAGAATCAGAAGCTGAATTGAGACTTTTATCTGCATCAAAATATAAAATTATTTCTGCTCAAAATTCTAAACCATCCATGTGTATCGTGCAAGACTCGTTGTTAGGTGCATATAAAATGACAATTGAAGCAACACCTATGAAAAAAGAACAATTTTTTAATATTGCTTTAACGAGTGGACTTACTCTTGCAAAAATTCAGAATAAAATGAATATGATTCGAAAAATTAATAAAATGAAAGGAAAAAAAGCACAATGTTTTAATGGAAAAGGATTGATTTCATTGATTTTACCGAATGATTTGATTTATGAAAAGAAAAATAATATCAATCCAAGTGAACCAGTGGTTAAAATTTATCGTGGTGTTTTATATGAAGGAACATTGGATAAAAGCACTCTTGGTTCTGTTCATAATTCATTGATTCATCGTATTCATAAAGAATTCGGACCTGATGAAACTGCATCTTTTATTGATGGTATTCAATTTATTACAAATAATTGGTTACTTTATCATGGTTTTAGTGTTGGACTTGGTGATTGTATGGTTTCAGGTGAAGAAAAAGTCCAAGAAATAAATGATGTAATAAGTAAATGTTATATTGAAGCAGAAGGTATAAAAAATACTACTTATAATCCTGTCATTCGTGAAGTAAGAATTACTGGTGCTTTGAGTAAAGCAAAAGATATGGGTTTGAAAATCGCAAAAGATGCTTTAAACGTTAACAATAATTTTCTAAGCACTGTGAAATCTGGTAGTAAAGGTGATTTTTTTAATATTGCTCAAATTACTGGTCTTTTAGGACAACAAAGTTTGGCTGGAAATCGTGTTACACCAACTTTAAATAATGGAAAAAGAACATTGCCTCATTATTCGTTTGATGATTTATCAATTTCAGAAGAGTATGAATCGAAAGGATTTATTGATTCTTCTTTTATTAAAGGATTAAATCCAAGGCAATATTATTTTCACTCTATGTCTGGTAGAGAATCTACTTGTGATACAGCAATGAATACCGCAACAAGTGGTTATATTCAAAGAAGAATTATTAAATTGATTGAAGACATAAAAATCCAATATGATGGTTCTGTCCGTGATTGCTGTGGTTCCATTTATCAATGGGCTTATGGTGAAAATTTCCTCGATCCAAAAGCATTAGTAAAAGTTGGTAAAGAACTTGAATTTTGTAATATCGAAAATATTGTGGACAAACTGAATTTAAAATTCGAATTGAAAAATAAAATTTAAAGTTTTAACATCAAAAATCAAATGAGTGATATATCAAGTCAAGCATTAACTGTTTATGTAACTACACAATTTGTAAATGTAAGTGCGTTATTAGCTGATTATTTAATAATGAAAGCAGGATTACCATCTATTTCTGAATTATCTGTTCGACATCCTCTTCTTGGTGGTGCAATTTTAGCCTTTGAATGTCTTTCACCGATTAGTTTGGGTGTTCATTTATGGTATTTTCCTCTACCTCAAAATAGTCATGTTTAGATTTTTATACAAAGTTGTATAAAAACCATTATTTCTTTATTCTATTAATAAAATATGCATTATAATTACTTTTTTTTGAATATTGATTCCAAACTGATTCGGGTAAATCTTTTTTACTGACAAAACCTCGGCTTAATTCTCTTTTTGTCAATATGAAATTTGTATTTACTAAAACAGTTGTCTTTTTTTTCACCATTATTTTTTCTGCCATATTTTTATAATTTTCCATCGTTTTTTCTAAATTCGCAATCGTTTCTTTTAATTCATACCATTTATTCAAAAAAGTTTCCACATCATCATATTCACTCATTTATTATTAAGACATAAAATTTAAAAGGTTAAAAACTTTTCATAAATGACAGTTTTGAAAGATTACCCTATGTTATATAAAAAAGATGTTAATAATAAAGTTCGATTTTGGAAAATTCAAGCCATTCAAGACAATGAATCTTTTTTCATATCTATTTCATATGGGCAATTGGGTGCAAAAGTCACAGATAATAGAAAAGAAGTAAAAAGTGGGAAAAATATTGGTAAAAAAAATGAAACTTCTATTCCAACACAGACGATATTAATTTGTGACAAAACTTGGAAAGATAAAATAGAAAAAGAACAATTCTCTGAATCTGAGATAGATAATAATGTTCAAGAAAAAAAGTTTAAACCAATGTTGGCTGAAACGTGGAATCCTCATTCTACTGTAAATCATAAAATTAATATCTCTTTTCCCTGTTATGTTCAACCAAAACTTGATGGTATTCGGTGTTTATCCTATCTTGATTCTAATAATATGATTGTTAACCAATCTCGTCAATTAAAATTGTTTCATAATTTAGTGCATATTAATAATGAATTGAAATGTATTTTTGATGCATATCCTGATATTGTGTTAGATGGTGAATTATATAATCATGATATTGATTTTAATCACATTGCTGGTATTGTGAAAACAGAAAAAATCGAGAATGAAAAACTACATCTTATTCAATATCATATTTATGATTGTTTTTTACAAAATGATTTGAATGTTCTTTTTACTCAAAGAGTTCAGTTACTAAAAAATATTCAAAAACTCGGTTCTTTTCATAGTGTGCAATTTGTTCCAACGTTGATAGTCAAATCAATTGATGAAGTTATGAATAAACACAATGAATTTATAATTGATAAATATGAAGGAACCATTTTGAGAAATTTTCATTCAAAGTATGAATTTCATAGAACAAAGCATTTACAAAAATTTAAAAATTTTGAAGAAAATGAATTTGAAATTGTTGGTTTCAAACAAGGTGAAGGTCATGATGATGGAGCAGTTATTTGGAAATGTAAAACAGAAAATGAACAATATTTTGATGTTCGTCCTCTGGGATCCATTAAACAACGTATCGATTGGTTTAAATCGGCTTCTAATTTTATTGGTAAAATGTTAACTGTTACCTATCAAAATTTGAGTGAAATTGGTATTCCTCGTTTTCCGGTTGGAAAAACGATTCGTGATTACGAATCATAATTTAACCATATAACGTTCATATAAAAATGACAAAAACATCAGTTATTCCTAATTATATTCCTTTACCTTTTCCTCGCAAACCAAATTTTCAAAAATGGTTTGAATGCTATAAGGATGATTTAATTGACATGTATTTTATTGTAGAACAGACAACAAAGAATAGTAATGTTGATGTTTATAGTTGTATACGATGGGAAAAAGAAAGTAATTTTAATATTTTTGTCAATATGATTTATGATTCTTCTTCGAAATTTATTTTAAAGAACAATTATGAATAAATAAAGATGAGTAGTAAAAAAGAACCTCAAATTGAAGAACAAAATAAAGATAAGTTTTTCAACAACATTAATAGTTTAGAAATCGATGATGAAAAAGAAAACGAAGAAAAAAACGAACAGCAAGATTTTGAAGATAATTTACAGAAAAAAATGGATTTAGAAGTAGAAATACAGAGAAATCTCATTGAATATGTTTCTGCAAATTATCAACAAAAACCACTATGTGAATTTCTTACTATACAAAAAGTTGAACAACTAATGTCATTGTTTACATAAATTTTAATTTTAATCAAAAATTATGATTAAAATTATTTTCAAGTTAAATATAAATGGAAGACTTAAAAAAATGTAGTATGGATACACCTACTTTTTCTTTGAATGGAATAAATACTTATGCAAAAGTTGTAAGCGTTATTGATGGTGACACAGTAGTTCTTGTAATACCTTTTGTAAATTTGCATTTTAAATTTAATTGTCGATTGAGTAACATTGACACCTTTGAAATACATAGTTCGAATGATAAAATAAAAGAACATGGATTAAAGGCGAAATATAGACTAATTGAACTTATTTCCAAAAAGAAATTAAATTGTGAAGATGATGTTTCTAAAAAGGACATTCAAAATATTTTTTGTAGCGATTGTTACTTAGTATATATAAAATGTTATAATTTTGACAAATATGGAAGATTACTGGTCGATATTTATATAAATAAAGAAGATGAAAAAAATTTATCAGATATACTGTTACAAGAAAAACTTGCTTATATGTATAATGGTCAAACGAAATTAACAGAAGATGAACAACTAAAATTTCTATATTAACTTTTTTCTACTTTGTAAATAGGTATCATCATAAAGATTTAAAGAATTACATTATTTTGAAACAAATGAATACAAATCAAGTTTACAATTTATCAAATATTAAACAACTTATTGACTTGAATGGTGATGTTATAAATTTTGACTTGACTTTTGAAGTAGTATCAAAAAATAATCAACCTTTTGATGCTCTTGTTGTAACTCAAGAAATGCTTGATTCAGGTAAAGAATTAGAATACCAAAGAACAGATGGAAGTATTAATGGTAAAATTACAAATGATAAAAACAAATACAATAATTATTTTCTTATTTTAAAGTCGGATGAACCAAACGAATGCGAAGTTTCCATTGAATTGGTTGAATTACAACCAAATACAACGTCCCCATTACCGTCATCCTCTACAGTCAAAAAAAGTAAATCTCAGAAAGCATTTAATTGGAAATTAATCTTGTTTTACTTTTTTATTGCTCTTGTTGTTTTACTTTTGATTTACATTTGTTATGTTACTTTTTTTCAAAAAAATAATGCCATTGATTTGTTAAAAGATGATATTGATACAAAATTGACAGGTTTAAAAGATGGTCTCAATACTAAATTAATTGGTCTAAATGATGGTCTGAATAGTAAATTGATGGGTTTAAATGATGGAATTAACAGTAAACTAACTGGTTTAAATGATGGCATCAACAAAATTGTCAATCTGAACGACGAAGTTCAAGGACTTAATAATAAGATAAGTGGAATCAATGATGGTTTACACGGATTATCTGATGGTATTCATGGTTTATCTGGAACTATTACAAAAACATTAGATGGTTTTGAAGGTGGTTTGACGAATAAAATTTCAGAAAGTTTAGATGGACTCAATAATGGTTTTAATAATAAATTGAATGAAAGTTTGAATGGGTTAAATAAGATTAATGAAAAGTTTGATGGACTAAATAGTGGGTTATCAAACAAGTTTGACTCAAGTTTTCAACATATCAATGAAAAATTATCTGAACTTGATGGTATAAAAGATAAATTATCTTCAAGTTTAACTGAAATTAAAGGTGAATTAGTCGAAACGATTGGTAATAACAATTCTTTACCAATACCTCCTCCTCCATCTATTTCAACAGATGATATTTATCAAAAAATTCAAAATTTAAAACTTAAAAGTTGATTGCATATATTATAATCATGAAATATGAAGAAAGAAATCATTTATCCTATTTTTCTTGAATGCTCTCAATTTATTAAAGACCATTTTTGGATTAATATTTTTGAAGAACTTGCTTACGGACAAACTCCATATGGCACTTATATCAGTAAAGATTTTTTCTGTTGTAACTACAAATCAAAAGAATTTAGTTATAAAATTGAAAAAAAGGATGCTTACAAGCTTTATAATGATATCTATTCTTTACTTACAAATAAATTGGGATTACTGTCTCATAATGACAAATTACAAAAAAAACTCGATTTCAATGCTATTGAAAACAACTTGAAATTTTATAGACAAAAGTGGTCTGATATTCGAAAAAAAAATATCAAAGATTTACTCATCGAAAACTATGTCATTAAAAGAAAAAAAGAGTTTAATTTAGATACGAAACAAACAAAATATCTTTTATATGTTATTTTTATTGCAATGATTTTCAAAATTATATCCATCAAAGATATTCATTATGAAAATGGAGAAATATTAAATATCGCTGGTATTGAGTTTGAAAATAAGAAAATTATTCTCAAGAAAAATGTTTATGATTCTATTGATATTGATTGCAGAAAATGCATTTTAATTGATAATAAACTTATGAGTGATAGTTGGGACAAATATCTCACTGTTTTAAAAAAAATCTCTTGATATTTTATATAAAAATTTTATATAAAATCTTAGAATTTAAATTTAAATTATAAAATTTATTACTAATAAAATGTTAAGATCAGGTTCTATTTGTTTATCCTTTCTTTATAATTATATCACTGATAATAAGGATGATGGTGATGATTTTAAAAAAAAGCACAATGCTCTTGTCTGTCTTGCAAAAACGTTTGAAAATTATGGTGGAGTTTTAGCAAAAGTCGCCCAAATTATTTCTTATGGTGAAGGTAATTCTGATACTACAGTTTTCGATGAATGTAAACCTTTTAACCCCAAATTAACTACCGATTTTATTTGTAATTTAATAAAAAAAGAACCTTTTTCTTCTCATTTACTTTCTTTCGAAAAAAAGGTTTTTAAAAGTGGTTCTATCGGTCAAGTTCATAAAGCCGTTCTTAATGACTCTACTATTGTTGTCTTCAAAGTTCAATATGTTGGTTTACATGAACAAAGTTATAAGGATTTGAAAATTTTAGAGCAAATCATACAATTTCTTTATAAAAATCATTCTGCTCTCGCCAATGCTATCTTTGATATTAAAGATAAATTAGCAGATGAATTGAACTATACCATTGAAGCTTTCAACCAAACTTTATTTTACAAGTTGTGGATAAACGATTCTCATGTCATTATTCCAAAAATCATTCCAAATTTGTGTTCTGACAAAGTTCTTTGCACTGAATTTATCGTAGGTGAATCTCTCCATTCTTTTATTATGAATTCAACTCAACAACAAAAAAATTTCATTGGATTCAAAATTTTTGAGTTTATTTTTACCAATTTACTAATTGATCAATTATTTTATTCTGATATTCATTATGGTAATTTTATTATTCAAAATAAAAATATCCTCTGTGTCATGGATTTTGGCTGTATAAATCGTATGGATAATGAACTTATTAAAAATCTTATTCGTTTGTTAAAATCTGTTTTTACCAAAGATGAATCGTTATTTTTTTCCGTTGTGTATGATTTAAAAATAATTGAAGAATCTGCTTCAGATCCTTCCAAAGAATATTTATACAAGTACATTTCATTTCTTATTGAACCTTTTGTTTCTGAAAATTTTACATTTACTGATGACTGGTTACTTGTTGCTGTTGAAAAAAATTTTGATCTTATGAGTGAATGGTCTTTACCTCCAAATATGGTTTATCTAAATAAAATTCCTTATGGTTTAGTTCATATTTTTGTAAAATTAAACTTACAAGCCAATTTTTTACAATTATTCCAGAAACTTAAACTTTTTTAAACTTTTTAATTATGTCTTTTATAATTAAAAATGGACTTTACACAACCTTATGATCATTTTATGACTGAAAATTGGATTTATGACTCAACCAGTTTGAATGATTTTTTGGATAATTTAATACATGATGATATGTTTGACAAAAAAAAAGAAAAGAATACTAATGCATATGATTATTTAAAACAGTTCCAACATGATTCCATCGTATTTAATCCTGTTTCTACTATTTTGACAACAAGTAAAGATGTAGAAAAAAAATATGTCATTCTTGCTACTATTTTGACAAATCAACCTTCTTCATATAATCTATTTTCTTCAAAATCATCCGATTCTCTTTTGTTTCCCATTTTTGATTTATTACAAGCATTTATTATATTTTATTGTAGAAACTTAAAAGACGATGAAATTAAAAAATTTATCGATGACATGAATGAAAAGACCGGTATAATTAGTAACAATATGTATCAAATTGTAAAAAAAGAGAGTAAAATTCAAATAATCTACAACTCGTTTTTTCGTAACAGTCTTCTAAATTTCAATGAACGCTCCTTTGATTTAATTGAAGAACGCAAAAAATATGAGAAATATCACTTCAACAATGATAATATTATACTTAATTTGTATAAAATTATTTCTTTCAATGAAAGTATTTTTAACAATTATACACCTTCTTCTCCAGAAGACATGGAAAAAGACATAGAAAAAATTAATTTATACAGAGAAATGTTAGACGAGTTGATATTAAAATTTAGAATGAACTTAAAATATAATGATAAATTTAGAATAGAAAATTTATTTTTAGGATTACTATATGAAGATAAAGTTATTGAAAACTTTTGTAAATGGGCTGATAAAGAATTTACTTTCGAAAATAAAATATTAAAAAGAACGATTAAAACTATTGATATACTAAGATCAGATGAATATGAAACTATATGCAATGATGAGGAACAAATGAGTAATATTACATACGATACTTTACCATTATTATATGACAAAATCATGCACTGTTTGGATTTTCGAAAAACCAATTATAAAAATATTCTAATTAAAATTCTTGATCAAAAAACTGCAATTTTTAGTAGAAGTAGTAATTATGAAGACTTACAAAAAATTAAAAATGAACTATATTTATGGTTTTATATTTATATAGTGCAAGGTATAAATAATCTGGAACTGGGAAACAAGAAAGAATATGCTTTATGTTTAGAATATTTGAAATTACCAAGTCTTACAAAAGACAGAACAAATCAAAAATTTTTATATGACAACACTGAAGTTTTTAATCCAGACGATGTCAAAAACATACAACAATTTACTATAGATTTTGAAAAGGAATTGAAAAATTTTAATACTGTCATAATTCCTATTGCGAGAGAAAAAAAAACATTATTTGGAAAATTACATTTATTACAACAATTAATTTGTTGTTTGATGAAAATAGATAATTTTGATTCATATAAGAAGATAGATGATCCAAAGATAAATGAACCATTGTCCAGAATTTTACAAAAATTTGATCTCAATAAAATTAATACAGTAAAAATAACAGAAATAAGGAAAATAGCAAGTTTTTACGCACAACAGTTAAAATTCACAGCACTTGATTTAGAATTTCTGAATAGTTACATGACACTTTTAGAGTGTAAAGAAAATCCTTTAGAAATTATAAAAAAGATTGGAGCAATTACTGGAAAAGAAGATGGTGGAAAACGAAAAGTAGTTAGAAAAAAGAGTCGAAAAATAAAAAAAAGCAATAATATAAAATGAAACCAACTTTCACTTTTCAAAGAAAATCACCAAAAATAAAGCCGAAAGTGAATATAAAAGAAGAATACGATAGTTATTCTGAATGGATAAATAATGATGAATACGATGAATATCTTGAAAATGAAGATGTTATTTCACCAAAAAAAGAAAATACTTCGTTAGTGAAAACATCTATTTTGAAAAAAAAAATAAATACGTCGTTGGTTCCAAAGCCCTCTATACTAAAATCAGTGAAAGAATGGTTCAAAGAATTATCACCAACACAATTATTATTTCCTTTCGCAAAAAATATAGAAACAAAATCAAACAAAAAACAAATACTTGCCAGCGAACCAACAACATTATCAATTCCACCAAAAGTCAAAAAAGTAACAATAGAAGATTTGAAACCGAAAGGTCAGAAGACATGGATAACAATGTTATTTGCTTTTATATTAATAATTGGAATGTTCTTTTATGTAAACAAGACATACAATAATGAAAGTAGTTTATCGCAAGTTTTACAACAATCGAATAAAGCATTAGAATATCTAACAGGTCGTATACAACAAGGACAGAATTCAAACGTGAAGGTAGAACAGTTACCTGATCTTGTTGAAATAAAAGGTGTCCAAATAAAGGAAGAAGATACTCCAAAAGTAGAAAAATCTATTCAACAAGCAGATGATACAAAAAGTTCTATGCTAAATTCTAATTTGGTAAACTTTATACAACAAAAAACAAAAATAATTGATCATTTTTTAGAACAAATAAATGAAGTTAACGTTGCAAACTTAATTAATGAACAAACAAAAGTAAATCAAACATTTTCTGAAAATCTGAATTCATCTTCACCTTCATCTTCATCTTCACCTTCACCTTCTTCTTCACCTTCTTCTTCACCTTCTTCTTTACCTTCTTCTTTACCTTCCTCTTCTCCTTTAAATTCAACTGATTATTTTACAAATCAAACACGAGTTACCGACAATTTTTCTAAGGCTCTTGATTCTGTAATAAAGGACACAAGTGTGAATTTAACCAGTTATGTTCCTGTTGTAAATAACTATATTCAACAGCAAACAGAAGTAAATCAAACATATCCCTTAGTTCTTGATGAAAATAACGTGAAAAACGTAAAAAAGTTATTACAACAAGAAAAATTAGCACTGAATAAACTTTCTAAAGCTCTTGTTCCATATCAACCACATATTTCTTTTTATCTTCAAACTCCAGTGCCAACAAAGGATGTTGTTGTTTATGATCCAACTCAAACTCCAATGACAAAGGATCTTGTTCCTTATAAAACAATGCCAACTTCTACTTCTCCAATTGTTAAATATATAGGTGATGCCAAGTTATCAAAAGAAAATTTCAATCAAGTAAATGCTTTTGTATCAAATGTATGTTCTATTTATGATATTTCACCCGCTTCACTAAATACTCAACAATTTAATTCTATTTATGATACTGTTACTGAAGAATTAGAGAGAAATAAGAGTTATTATATAACGACTTCATACCTATTACCATTACCAAATGATGAAAAAAAGAAAGAAGATTTATTGACAGGAGTGACGAGAAAATCAGAAAATGCACTATATAACTTTGGTATAAAAATGATAGATCTTGTAGTGAAAAAATTAAAATCAAAAGAGGATGGAAAACAATCGAAGCCTAAAATTAAAAAATCGAAACTCAAAAAATCAAAAAAACAATTAAACTCATCAGTTAAAAAATCAAAAAAACAATTAAAATCAACAGTCAAAAAATCAAATAAAAGCAAGAAAAATGATTTTAAAAAAAGGAGTAAGAAAAGAAATCAAAAATGGAGCAAATCTTTCCGTACTATTATTACATCGACGAAAAAGAAGTTGAAATCACCTCGATTCGTGTATACGGTCTAAATGGAGAAAACAAAAATGTGTGTTTACGAATAAATAACTTTACACCTTATGTATATATAGAATTACCGAATAATGTCGAATGGACGAATACAAAGGCACAACTAATAGGAAATAAAATAGATGAAATAATGAGAGAATCAAAACCATTAAAAAAATCATTAGTATACAAATATAAATTATATACAGCAACTTTTAATGATAAAGGAGAACGAAAACAGTATCCTTATTTATTTTGTTCTTTTTCAAGTAAACATGATATACGAACTTTAACTTCAAAATTAAGATACGGATTATCAATTGTAGGAATAGGAACAAATTTAAAATTAAAAGTACATGAACAAGATGCAGATCCGATATTACAATTAATATCAAATCGGGATATACCAACAGCAGGATGGTTGAGTTATAAAGGAGACAAAGTGAATAAAGAAGAACAAGTAACTTTATGTGATGAAGAATATGAAGTAAAATGGAAAAACTTAATAAAATATGATAAAGATATATTGGCACAACCGAAAATAATGGGTTTTGATATAGAAGTAAATTCTTCAAATCCAACAGCGATGCCAAATGCAAAGAATAATGGAGACAAAATATTTCAAATATCATGTGTATTCACAAGAGAAGGAAGTGATGAATATGAAAGTCATTTATTGACATTAGGAGAATGTGAAGAATTCGATCCAAATGTGATAGTGCATGAATTAAAAACAGAAGCAGATTTATTGGAACAATTTACAAAATTAATACAAAAGGAGAATCCCAATTTGATAGTAGGATACAATATATTAGGGTTTGATATACCTTATATGATAGAACGAGCAAAGTTCAACATGTGTTTGAGTTCATTTGATAAAATAGGATTTCATAAGTATAATCATGCAAAAGAGAGAACAATAAAATGGTCATCGAGTGCATATAAAAATCAAGAATTTGAATTTTTAGATGGAGAAGGAAGACTATTTGTTGATATTTTGCCATTAGTGAAAAGAGATTATAAATTGGATAATTATAAATTAAAAACTGTATCTGAACATTTCCTCGGAGCAAGTAAAGATCCATTGTCAGTCAAGGGAATTTTCAAATGTTTTCGTATAGGAACAAAAAAAGAAATAGATGGGACATATAGTAAAAAGGCGAAAAAAGCAATAGGAATATGTGGAAAATATTGTGTGCAAGATTCAGTATTGGTATTACGATTAATGAATAAATTGCAAATATGGACAGGATTATGTGAAATGGCAAAAACAACAAACTGTCAGATATTTGCGTTGTATACACAAGGACAGCAAATCAAAGTCTACAGTCAAGTATATAAATATTGTTTGGAAAATAATTATGTAGTAGAAAAAGATGGATACATAACTAAAGAGAATGAAAGATATATGGGTGCACATGTGTTTCCTCCAGTTCCGGGAATTTATGATCGAGTAGTTCCATTTGATTTTTCAAGTTTATATCCATCAATCATTATAGCGTATAATATCGATTATTCAACAATGGTATTGGATGAAAGTATAGGGAATGAAAAATGTCATGTGATGGAATGGGAAGAACATTTTTCATGTGAACATGATCCAAAAATGCATAGAAAAAAGGAATTATCAACATATATTGAAAAAGAAAAAGAAGAACTTAAATTATTAAGAAAAAAACGAGATCAAAAACAATATCAAAAAATGAAAGAAGAAATCAATAACGAAATAAATGAGAGAGTAGAAAAATTAAAACCATTCATAGAAGAACGTTCCAAAATACAAAAAGGTTTAGCAAAAACAATAATGTGTGAACAACGAAGATATCGGTTTTTGAAGGAACCAAAAGGAGTATTACCAACTATTTTACAAAATTTGTTGGATGCAAGAAAAAAGACAAGAAATGAAATGAAAGAATATAAGAAACAAGGAGGAAATGACATGTTAATAAATGTATTAGATAAACGCCAATTATCGTATAAAATATCAGCAAATTCAATGTATGGAGCGATGGGAGTAAAAAAAGGATATTTACCATTTATGCCTGGTGCTATGGCAACTACTTATATGGGTCGAACTAATATTGAAATAGTTTCAAAAGTAATACCAGAAAAATATGGAGGACAATTAGTATATGGAGATACTGATTCAAATTACATACATTTTCCTCATATAAACAGTTCACAAGAATCTTGGGATTATGCAGAAACAGTGGCAGCGGAAGTAAGCGATTTATTTCGTAAACCAATAAAATTAGAATTTGAAGCAACAATATACTGGCGTTTTTTTATTTTGACAAAAAAAAGATATATGTATAGAGCGTGTGGTCGAGATGGTAAAGTTGATTCCAAAATAGGAAAAAAAGGAGTTTTATTAGCTCGTAGAGATTCATCAGTTTTTGTTCGAGAATTATATGAACAAATAATAATGAAAATCTTTGATAAAGAAGATCGATATAAAATTTTAAACTATTTGTTGGATGAATTCAATAAACTATGCTCAAATTCAATTGATTATAAAAAGTTTATTATAACAAAATCAGTAGGGGATACAAATAATATGGAAGTAAATTTAGTTTTAGATGATAAAGGAAAACGTCTCATGATGTTAGGAGATTATAAAGTTCCTGAATTACCAAGTGATGAAAAAGAAAAGAATGAACAGATGAAAAAAAAAGAAGCGAATAGTGAAGCAGAATATTATCGCAAATGTTTACCAGCACAAGTTCAATTAGCAGAAAAAATGAAACAAAGAGGTCAAATAGTCCAAAGTGGAAGCCGTTTAGAGTATATCATAACAGATATTGATAATCATTTAGGAAAACAATATGATAAAATTGAAGATATAGATTACTTTAAAAATCATCGAGAAGTTTTAACAATAGATTTTTTCTATTATTTGAAAGTTGCAATCAATTCATTGGATGAAGTGTTGAATATAGCATTTAACAGTTGTGGAGGAAAATATCCATATAAAAACGATTTTGTGTTGGAACAATACAATTTTAGGTATAAAGTCCGTAGAAAAGTGATAGAAGAATTGAAAAATATATTTAAACCTAAATTAATGTTTGGTTGAAATATTTGATTTTTATAACAATGTTTGTTATAAAATTTAAATTCGTTTTTTATATTTTGTAAAAGTTGTCACATATTGTAACATTTCAAGAGGATCATATCCATAATTTACTAATATTTGTTCACCGTGTCTAATATCATCTATTGCTTGGATAGAGTAAATTCTTTTTATTATTTTTCTTTTTCTTTTTATTTGTTCATAAACAATTGCTGCATTAAACGCATCTGATGAATGATTAATCATTGCACCCAAACCTCTTTTACACGCCGCATCCTCTGTTTTAATATCACCAGCAGTATAAGGTCCCGCAAATTGAGCTGTTGCTCCATATCTTTGTATTTCTTCTTTTCTACTAATTTGAATACCATTATAAAAACAAATGTGATCATTTCTTTTAAAAACAGGTAAAACACCGTCCATTTTTGATTTATCGTATGCAAAAAGTCCTTTACCCATACCTTGAACATTTTTGACTTGTAAATGTAGTTCAGATTTCATGTGTGCATGACAAAAAGGTGGATTATCTAAACCAATACATACTTTATTTTTACATCTTGTGTTAGTTTTTTCAATTATTTTAGTACATTGATCACATTCTAAATAACATTGAAACGGATCATCTTCAGAATCATTTTTTTTGTAACTAAATTGATAAGCAAAAGGCATTTTATATTACGAATAAAAAATAATTATTCTCGTGTAAAATAATTATTCTTGTGTAAAATAAATGAATACGATAACAAATCCTGTAAGTCAGTATTATTCAAATTATATTTATGATTCGTCTTTACCAGTGATTGAATGTTCATCTTATATTGACGTGTTAAATAAGGCAAAGAATACTAAAACCAGTTGCATTTTAGTAAATACTACAAAATCGTCTGAAGTGAATAAAAATATCACAATAAACTTGAATTATCCATCTACTTTGAAAGTAATATTAATATTAAATCTTGAATTGAAGGGTAAATCAAATTTAGTAATTAATGGAAGTAATTATACATTAAGTAATATATCTATATTGGATGGTGATAAAAGTTATCAAGTAACAAACCATATAGTAGATATTTCAGGTGAAAATATAACTTTTATAAATTTCAGTATGATATCAATACGAGTAGCAAATGACGATGTTGATTATTTCCGTGTTCGAAAATCAGGAAAAAATTTTAGTATTTTCAATTCATTGTTTGATGGAAAATATAACAAAGGAGTATTTGTAAGATTTGATATTCCATTTAATGCATTGATGCAATGCTGTGTTTTAAGAAATTTTGAATCTGGATCATACACAAACGGAGGAGAAATGATAAGATTAGCAACTTCGGATTATGAAAATACAGAAGCAGGTGCAGTAATAAATCAATGTTACTTTTACAACTGTAATGGTGATCCCGAAACTTTATCAGTAAAATGTTCTGCAAATACTATAAAAAACTGTATTTTTGAAAAATGTGCAGGAAGATTAGTTTTACGTCATGCACATAAAATCAAGATTGATAATTGTTTCTTTTCACAATGTGGAATGAGAGTGTATGGAACAAATCATACAATAACAAATATACAATTGAATGATGATTCGGGAATTTTATTAGATAATAAAAAAGGAAATTATGTTCCAGCGAAAGATATTACAGTAACAAATGTATATTATAATAATAGCAAAACACCTATGACAAATCGCGGAACAAATTGTAAAGTAACAAATTTAGTTCAACAAAATAAAATTACAAAAAACGATTTATTCACTATAAGATTAAAAGTTGAAGAAATAGAAAAAGAAGAAGAACCAATAAAAGAAGAACCAATAAAAGAAGAACCAATAAAAGAAGAACCAATAAAAGAGGAAGAACCAATAGAAGAAAAACCAATAGAGAAAGAAAAATCGAAAGATAAGGAAAAAACAAAAGAAGAAACTGTATTAGTTACTTTAAATCTTACAACAGACCAAATTAAGAGCTTACGTCAACAACTCGATAACTTGATCTAATAATTCATAAATCCCAGTATTTTTTTTAATTGAGATACGATGTAATTTTTTTGTTAAATATTGATCTTCATAATCTTGAACAATGATTGATTTTATTTTAATATTTGGTTTCAAAAGTTTCCCTACTCTTGAAATCCAAGTACATGTAAACTGAAAAGTTAATCTACTGAATTGCATAAATTTGAAAATATAATCAACTTCTTTATAATAATGATCATAAGTATCTTGATTTAATTGATACACAAGCCCTGGTAATTCAATGAATTCAAATTCAACATCTTTATAAGTATAAAGTGTATGTTTTGGATACTGAGTGGCACAATAAAAATTAAAAAATTGATCTTTAACCAATTTGTTTACAAAAGATGATTTTCCAGTATTAATTTCACCGACTAATAACACTTTTATTGAATTGTTTGGTAAATATTGAACTATCTCTGACAAAATGTTAGTATCATCCAAAGAAGAATGTAAATTTCCTAATTCAGATTCATCACTTTGTTCTGTTTTCAATGTTTGAAAAAGGAAATATTCCATTAGAATGAAATTTAAAGTTATGTTAGTTATAAGTTGACAATTACAATTAAATAACATAATTTAAATATGAAGACAGATATTTTTTTATTTGTTTTTCTCTTTTGTCTATGTATGATATTTGTAATCACTATCCCAATCATGGAGATGTATAATGGAATAACTTTTATGAATGATATTATATGCACATCTATTATTACTATACCTACTTGGTTGATAGTAAAGTCCGCAACTTCATTTTTAATTTTAATTTTAGTCTATGTAAATATAGTGATTAGCACAAATACTTATTACGTTTTATATTCGATATATATATTCAGTATTTTTTGGCTAATTCTTGGTTCTATTATATTTTGGAATGATTGTAAAAACTTAAGTCCATATTTTAATACATTTATATGGATTGATTTAATTTTTTCATATATAACTGTTTTCAATAATTTAATTTTATGCAGTAAGTGAAAATATGTTTTTTAAACTATGTAGTTTAAAAAAGTTAATACAATGAAGTTATTATAGCACCATAACCATCTGCAATTTTAAAAAATAAATCTGGATGTTCATTAAAAATATGCGTTAAGATTTTTTGTTCACTATTGACCCAATTAGATTGAGATAGGTACTTATCAACATATTTTTTGTAAATGTAAGCAAACGTATCAATAAAATTAGAATGTAACATGAAATTGCCAGAAACGTAATGATAATAATTATTATCGTGAACTTTGTATTTTTCAAAAATAGGAAAATCTGAACTTGTAAAAATAAATTTGTCAGTAGGTAAAAGAATTAATTTTTGATTATCAGGAAAAGGAATAGACGGAGGAGGATTTTCTCTATAAAGACAAATTCCTGCATCAACCCACATGAAAAAAGATGTATTATATGGATTCATATTTTTTGCTCTTTGTAAAAGAAAGATTTTTTCGTTCCATATAAGTAAAACTTCTACTGAAGGACAATGAATATCATGATGAATGAGATTATTTTTATATTTATATGTTTCAAATTCAGTTATGTTTAATTCTACAAAAATAGTTGGTAAATTTGATCTATATTTTTTAACAATATCAATACTTTCTTTATCACCAAAAAATATATAAGGACAATTTATGGACAGACTATTTTTGAACCAAAGTTCAAAAGTTTTTGATAAATGCTTTCCTTTTACATTCCAATATCCAGATACGATAGTCAATGACATTTTTGTGTATTAGAAAAATTACATTTAAATAAAAAAAAAATAAAAAAATCTATTATATAAAAAAAGAATGGGAAATTTAATTTCATTAGAATCGAATACAACGAATGCGTTAGATATGACAGGTGGTGATATTAATGTGAAACAAAAACTAAATGTTACAGGTGAAGCTGTTTTTAACAAGAATATCACATTGAACCCGAATGTTTTAATTAATAATATTGATTTCAATAAAGTAAATAAAGATGTTACTGATTTGAAAGCATCAGGTGGCTTAGTAGGTAATTTTGGAACAACAGATGTAACAGCTGGAAATATTACAGCGAGTAAAGTAGTAAAAACATCAAGTATCAATGTAGATGGAGATGTTACAACGAAATATATAACAGGAAATGCAACAGATGGATTAAAGTTATCAAATGGTGGAACGTCAAATGTAACATTTGATTCAACTGGTGTAATTAATTTTAATAATAACAATAAAGTAAATTTTGGACCAGTTCAGATCAATGGTGCTGGTATTGTTCAAGGAACAGCAGATAAAGCTTTTATAAGTGGAGCAAGTAATGATACCAATAATCTTTACTATGTAGCACCTCGAAACGATGCAAATACCGATTTTGATTATTCTAAACAATTACAATTGAATAAAAGTGGAGATCTTACTGTAAATGGAGGACTTACAAGTAATAGTCTAAAAGTAGGAACAAGTAGTTTGGATACAACTGGAACACTAAATGCAAATCAGGTAAAAATCAATGGTACAAAAAGTGGATTTTCAACAAGTGGAGATTTGACTGCTAATAAAGCGACACTTTCTTCCTTAAGTGTTGGGAGCAATATTAATACAGGAAAATTAGGCATGTTCTCTACAGTAATTAATGTTTCCAGTAGAGGGACTTTAGATGCTGTGAAAATCGGAACTATTGCTAAAGGGTCGACAATTACAAATATTACTTTTTCAGGAAAAGTATCTGATGTTTTTAATTTTTTTGGTACTGTTATGTCTGCAATCCAATTGAAAGTTTTAGTTGGTGGATGGACAGTTGGTGGACAACAACCCTTAACTTTTGATATTCCTGTTGGTACTTTTTCGATTTCTAAAGATATTAATCTTCCTATTACTGGTTCAGCATATTTAGATATAAGTGATATTTCAATTCAGTCAACAACTGCAACTAAATTCATATTTAGTCCATTAAATATGGTAATAAATTACATCCCTCCTACAAATCCATCAATGGTTTTTAATGGAGATGTTTCTGGTGATATTGGTATATTCAATAACTTGAGAACAAATGTTATGAATACTAATTCAAATATTATTAGTTCTTCTGGAGGAACATTTGCATCTGTAGGTAAATCTGGATTAGTTATTCAAGGTAGTAATAATTGGGTTCTTGGAGAAGTTCAGGGTTCTATTTCAAAATCAAATAGATTGTGTTTATCTTTGAATGATAAACCAATGGTTTGTATTAATCCTGATACTAAAAATCTAATGGATGGATCAAAAGATTGGTAAAGTAATTTAACAAATTAAAACTATGTGAAAAAATGAATGATAAATATTATATGAAATCAATTCTAAAAAAATATAATGAAAAAGAACCAGAATTGACACTTGCAATAATAAACAAAATTTGTTCGTGGGAATTTAATGACATTGGAAAAAAAATAATATACGAAGACTTGAATACAATAGAGTTATTTTATTCAGCTTTTATTTCGTATATACAAAGTACAAACAATGAGAGTGCAGTTTTTTTATATGAAAAAATACGCAAAAATGTTCGTGAAGCATATTTTGAAAAATTAAAATGATTATTAATTGACAGTCAATTAATAATATTATTTACACTTTGTTAAAATATAAACATCATCAAAGGTATCACTATGTTGAGTTAAATACATTCTACAATTCGAATTTTCTTTGTTGAAGATTTCAATAGTATTCAAATTTTGAACAAAAGTTTTGAAACCTAAGGGAGTTTCTTCTTTATTGAAGATTTTTAAAAAGTTATCATACTGTCTTTTTAATTCGTTATTGTCAGTAAGATAAGAGTTTGCACCAATCAAACCAAATAAAAAAAGAATAAATTTCAACATTTTATAATATAAACTTTGTTTTTAAAATAAAGAATGGTAAACCAAAAAGTATTAAGACCCGATTTTATCTTTTCATATTGGATTTTTGTGTGGTATTTACTTTTTATTTTCGGAATTGTCAAACAAAATCCATTATATATTTTATGTTTTGCATTATTGGTTAATTGTATCGATATATTAATAAAAATAATGTTAAACTATCCCGTTAAAGTGATTATATCGTTTTTAATTATAAATTTTCTCATAAAAGTAATTCCAATTCTTCATTTATTATCTATTAACGACGATAAAAAATTTGACATATTGAGTTTATTTCATGTTTTCTTTGTATACATAATTTGGTTATCGATAAATAATATGATGACAAATACTATAAATATTGTAAAAGCAGAAGAAAGACAATATATACCACCATTTGAACATTTGTTCATATCATTATTTTGATATTAATGGAGAATTCAGATCCATATCAGCAATTTTACCATCAATAGTTTGAATCAATGTATCAATATCACAAATAAATTTAACATCAGTAGCATAAGTTTCTTTTAAATTATTCAAACCTTGTTTTGATAATTTCAAGTCATTATACAAGTTAAAACACATGATTTGCTCCGAATTATTCTCAGACTTTTCATAAAATTTAAAAATTTCAAAAGTTTTATTGATGGTATCTTGCAAAAAAATTAAAGTCTTTGTTCGATTATCTTGATTGATTGAGCGAGATAATTGTGTGAATAACCCATCAGGTTGCATATACATGAATTTAAGATTAACTTTATCTCCAATTTGTATTTTACCGATGAATTTCAATCTACTAATCGTTTCACGATTTGATTCCATTTATTTTAATAATTTATTATTATTATTAAAATTTCATTTTCTCGACAAAAAATAGATATTTGAATGCCTGTAATTGCACTATCACATCATTCACATCATCCTTTTTTTTCATCAATCCTATTTCACTCATTGTTTCATGATCTTCTCGTAAAGATAAAATGTAAAAACCTTCTTCAACACTCCATTTTTTTCTTTCTCTATCACCCAATGTTTTATACTTTGTTTTTCCATTTTTCAACTTTGTTTCTGTTTGGGGTGCACCTAAAATAATAGTCTTATAATAAGCAGGAAATTCAATAACTTTTAGTTTTCTACCATAATTCATCATAAAATAAGATTGACAACTTTGTCCTAATTTTAAAGCCATAGTATTAATTTTTCTACCAAAAGCCATTTGTTTTTCGACAATTACATAATCAACTTTATCAAAATATTCAACATATTCATCCAAAATATCAAATAAATTATAACAAGTATCACTATCAAAATACTTTTCTTTATCTGTATTTTCAGTCAAATCAACATTTTTGATTAAAACTTTTTTACCATTTTGATAAATCTGGTTAATTAGTATAGAAAATTCTTCTGTTAATGTGCCATTTATATTATAGCGATCTTTTTTATCGATATTAACAATATTTTCCAGTTCTTGTCTATCCATTTCTTCAATGTAAAACGCAAAATTTTTACAACCGATATCGAATGATGCTATAGATATTAAATCCATTTTATCATTATTTGTCATTATATAAGCAGTAATTTTTTATGATCGGAATAGTTGGATCATATATTTTCATTTCTACTGCTTTATCCAACAAAGCTTTAAAAATTTCGTTGAATTTTGCCGTATGACCTATTTCATCACAAACAGAATGACTTATTTCGTGTAACAAAACATATTTTAACATGTTATCTTCATAATATTGATTGTTTTCATCTTTCAAACATAAATATATATTTTCCTTATTAATTGTATATGATTTATTACCAGTTGATAGAGATATTTCGTTTAATATTTTCTTTCTTGTTTGCATAGTCATTATATTTTCCAAAATTGTTTTGGAATAATCCACGTCTTCCTGAAACATTGGATTTAAACTGCTTTGTAATTGTTTTAATTTAGGTTCTTCTTCTGTTATTTGAAAATCCTCCCTCGTAGGTGTAAAAAGAATATTTATTATCATGTATAGAATAATAAGCTCGACAATGAAAAGAAATATACAAATGAAATCCATTTATACTTTATAAACAAAAAAATTGATTTTATAAAATCATTTTATTTTAAATTGTAAAATGGAAAACTTACGATTTTTAGGAAAAACTATTTTGAATAATGTTGCTATTAAAAATGCGTGTTTAATAGAAGAAGCAGTATTTGATTATTTATCAAAATCTGATGTATCAAATTTTGATATTATTTACAAACAAACTATTTACCAAATCATAAATGATACTTTACTGAAAAAAACAGATACTGATTTACTATTACAAGATATCAAAGCTGGAAAATTAAACTGGAATCATGATCAGTTTACTTCTTTAAAAAACATTGAATATGAACAAGATCAATTTATCATACAACCTTTTGAAATTATAGAAGGAATAGCAGTATGCAATTGTGGATCTAAAAGAGTATACAGTTATTCGAAACAAACAAGATCAGGAGATGAAAGTTGCACAACATTCAATGAATGTTTAAAGTGTAAAGCCAAATGGGTTTATTCAGGATAAAAACGTGTTTCGTGATTTATTGGTGAATATAAATGTAATGTTACTGCTATTTGATTATTATTATTAAAAATACTGTGATACCCTTTTTCATTCGATATATAGGAAACATCATTTGTCTTGTAAGTATTTCTTTCTTTCATTGTTAAATCAATATCATACAGAATTTCATCTAATTTCCCTGTTAATACTTTCATTAAACATCCATAATCAGCATGATTATGGATTTTTGTTTTTTCTTGTAAATTCCATGTAATGACATACAATTCAAATTCAGTATTGGAAAATACTAAATTTTTATAATATGTATTAGTTTCTTTTATATATTGTGTCCAATCATTTGCTGTATAATTAACAAAAAAAGGAAGTAAACTTTCCAAGTTTGTTGTAAAATTTTCTGATAGTTGTGTGATTAAATTCTCCATTTTTTATTCTTTTTTTCTATTCATAAATATAATTTTTTGTCAATATAAAAAACTTGTATAAGGTTTAAAATATAACTTTTATTATTAAAATGAATATTGAGGAAATGAAATTATTACTTTTGGTTGAACAGACTAAATCCTCTGTTTACAAAGAAATCATAAGTTCTAATTTGCATATAAAATTGAAAGAAAGCGATAATAGTATTGAAAGTGCGATACGCACTTTGATAGATAATTATAATTTGATTTCAGAAACTCAATTTCAATTATCAGAAATAAATTGTGAATTTATTATTGAAGAAGATGAAGACAAAGATGATTTATCAATACAAGAACAACTAAAAGCATTTTATCTTGATATTGAAAATACAAGAACTTACAAGAAAATATTTACAAGTTTAAAAAATTTCAAAACGGATTTATTATACAAAATACATCTTCATGAATACATCCAAATAACTAAAACACAAGTCGATACATTATACAAAATTTTAAAAGAAAAGAAATATTCCGATAAAAAAATCAACGATATATTAATTTCAAGTCTTTCAACTCTTGATTTACGATTACTCCGTTATAATAACGAAGATACCTTCAAAATCAATTTAGATTTTGGTAATAATAATGCTATTCTTGAAGTAGATCAAATACAACAATTAAATAAATGTGTGCAAAAGTCATTTATTTCGTTTGCGTCATTTGAAGTTTTCAATAAGTTTAATGTTTGTAAACAATTCTTCAATTATTCTTTTATTGTGAATTCAATTCGTTATTTGATGGAAATCTTTGTAAAAAATACAAAAAATATAATATTTCTTGATTTGAAAAAAAACAAAGAAGATGATTATTTTAGTTTTTACACATTAAATAAACTGGTTGATAACAAAAGACATTGGACGATGGATTGTAGATTAGAAGATTTAACAAATCATTTAATGGTAAATTTATTACCATATTTGATTAAAATATTTCGGAAAATGTATTATGATGTTTTTCATGATAATTTATATCGTCCATATTATACTTCTGAAAATATAATACTTGAATATGATTGTGAACAACTTGTTCAAAATATATGTTTACTTGCAAACTTTTATGAATTTTCAAACGTACTGCGTGATTTAGTAAAAACTCATAATACTTACAAAAAAACAACGAATGATTGGTTTAATATTGTATCAGATGATGTATTACAGAAAAAAACATTCAAGGAAAAAAACAAAAATAATGATTACATTGATACAATAAAATTATTATTCGACGATATTACTGAATCAGATTGTTTGTCTTTTTATGAAAAAAAATTCATTTAAGTTTTTCGGCTTCTTGTCTCGCCATTTTATCTACTTTTTCGTTATACTCATTACCATTATGACCTTTTACCCATTCAAAATGAATTATCTTATCTTTACTGGCAATATCATATTTTTCCCATAATTCAATATTCGCTTTTCGTTTCCATATTCTTTTTGCACAATTAATAACGTATTTGCTATCTGTATAAATAATACATTCATCTTTTACATATTCAAGGCATTCAATTACCGCAGTCAATTCCATTTTATTATTTGTAGTAGATTTGACACCTTCGCTATAGTAAAGTTCATTATCATCATTTATCACTATAAAAGCATATCCTCCTGACCCAGGGTTTCCCAAGCAACTTCCATCTGTATAAATTTCTTGCATTTGTCTTCTTTTTTTGAATAATTTTGTCAACTACTAAAGCAGGGAGTCACAACATTCCAATGAAATCGAAAAAATGTATCAAACTTCAAACGTCAAGAAAATCAAAAAAACGCAGTATTCTTCCAATTATACAAATGTTTCGTTTACATAATGATAATCGTCAAGATGAAACACTTGTGATGTATAAAAAATTATATAACTCATTGATAAAAAACAAAGAAACTGAGAAAGTCGAAGAAAAAGAAACTGAAAAAGTCGAAGAAAAACCTCTGGAAACGTCACCGAAGAAATTAAGAAAATGTAAAGTGTTTTTATAACTTTTTATAAATTAATTTATAAAAATTAAGCAAAAAAAGTAAATGAAATTATAATTTATCGTTATTAAATGTAATTTACATCATTCATCTTCGATTGAATAAAATTTTCAAATATGCTTATAGTGATAATAAAAATTCAAATACTGGATTTTAAAATAATAAACAAAGACATATTCATATAACTTCAAATGTATTTTAAAAAAAGCTTTGATATTTTTATAATCTAAATGGTATTAAAAAAATTATTGATTTTGGATGTGGTATGTGAAATTTTTAAGAACGAATGGGATTGTGCTTACGGAATAGAGTGTTTCCAAAATAACTTCCATTTGTATAAATTTAGTAAATTTTTATAAAGTTGACAACAATTTATCATAATCATATACTAAATGAATGATCGACTTCGTATAAAAATTAACATTGTCGAAAAAGCAACTAACAATTTTACAAAAATAATATCAACAAATGAAATAATAGAGAATTATCCAGAACTATATTGGGGTGGTAATGGTATTGGTGATAGATGGATAAATAAACAATTCAATTATACTGTGATTTATCTTTATAAAAAAACAACTACGTATAGTGAAAATAACAATGATAGAATATCAACAGATATACTTGATCAATTTTTCGAAATTTATCCAAATGATTCAAAAATCAGTGGTATCATAGGAATATTTGTGCATTCAAAAAGAACAAATATTAATAAAAGAGGAATTCGTAACGATATTTGTAAAACAATTACGAGTTCTTTTTGTGTTGTATGTGGTACACATAAAACAATTTGTGACCATAAAAATGACTTATATAACGATCAACGTGTATTAAATTTAAATACACAATTATTGCAAGATTTTCAACCATTATGTAATCACTGCAATTTACAGAAAAGACAAGTTTGTAAAGTAGAAAAATGTCAAAGCAAATTATATTCGGCTAAAAATATTCCTAAATATAAAATTTATCCATTTGAATTTCCTTGGGAAAAAAAGAATTTTAACATAGATGATATTAACTGTAAAAATGAAACATATTGGTTTGACCCAGTTGAATTCGAAAAAAAAATATATTATTATTCAATATCAGTATATTTAATTATAACCGAAATTAAGAAAAAAGTAAAAAGTAATCAAATTAAATTAATTTCATAATTTTATCAAAATATTCAGTTGATATTTCACAACCCTTAAATTGTCGTTTTGTATTTTTACAAGCAATCGCTGTTGTTCCACCACCTAAAAATGTATCTAATACAACATCATTTTCATTTGAATGTTTTATGATTATTTCTTCAAATAGATTTAAATTTTTTTGAGTAGGGTGAAATCTATTTTTTCCACCTTGAAGTGGATACATGTATATACCATTGTCATATTTACTATTAAATGTAGGTTTTGTTCCTTTTATTCCAAGTAAAGCAATCTCACGGCAATTTGTCAAGTAATTTACACCTGAATTTAATGGTTGCGGGTTTGTTTTAATCCATTCAATAAATCGAATTTGCTTGAATTTATATTTTTCCATAATTTCTTTTAAAAATGAAATTTTCCATAAATCAAAAAAGATAATCATAGTGCCTCCATTTTTTAATTTTTTATAATATTCTTGTATAAAATTCTCAAATATTTCCATAGTAAATTCACTATCCCAAGAACCATAATTTGTTTTTACACAATATTTTTTTCCGTATATTGTTCCATATTTCATATAATTTTCTTTTTTATCATCAGATACTTTTTTTTCTTTTTTGTATTGATTCCATTCTTCTTCTGTTTTCACAAACTCAATATTATTTTCTTCGTTATGTTTCACTTTATTATAATGAGTATTCATTCCTGTTTCTTTAGAAATAATATACGGTGGATCAGTCAATATCAAATCAATGGAATTATCTGGAATAGTGGCTAAATATTCTAAACCATCAATATTTACAATTTCAATATTACTTGTCATTTCTTATATTTTAAGAATTTTTCTACTTTATTTATCATTTTTATACAGAACATTCAATTTTTTATAAATTAAATTTATAAAAAATTAAGCAAATTTTGATAATAGTTGATCGATCTTATGAGAAAGAACAGAAATTTGTGTTTCAAGATTACCAACTTGATTTTCGACAGTCAATGTAGTAGACGGTGTAACTTTTGTAATATTCCATAAATCACTTGATAAAGATGGTGTTAATAAATATTCATATGGTAAAGTAAAATAACCTCTATCTCCCCATCCTGCACCCCAACTATTTCGCATTATCCATACTTTTTTATAATCATCATATCCAACACAAAGAATTGCATGACCACCCAAACATTTTTCTGTTGTAGTATTTGGTAATGGAACGATTCCAGTTCTTGCAACAGTATCAGATTCAAAACTGTCATAAACTGCTATTCCAACGACAAAAGGATGTCCTTGTGATAAACTAAGTTTCATCTCATTTTCTGTTTGTTGTATATTATGAACTATTAAAGCTCTATGTTTTAGAGCATTCGTATAACATTGCGTTGGTGGACACTTTTTAAACTTTGTAATATCATAAGCCCACATACTTTCAGGACAAACACCGTATTTTTGAACTGTTTTAATACCATCCGATAGTTCTGCACCAGCATCTTCAGAAATTGAATGTTCCAATTTTCTTTCATTATAATAGATAAAAAGACGAGAAGGAATAAATGCATTATTATCTCCAAATTCATAACATGCCCCTATTGCATTTGCAGTGCAACTACCTAATTCACCTTGATCATAAACTGGTGGACACTTGTTTCGCAAGTCAACAGTTTTTGGTAGAGTCGTTTTTTCAAAAACTTTGAAATTCAACTTTAGTTGAGGAATTCTACTAATTTTAACGTTATAAATTCTTTTCATTTTATTGGTAAAAGTATAATTTTAAATGATTATAAAAAACAACAATATCTTTTCTTTTCATTGAAATTAATATATTGAATTTCCTCATCCAAAGTTTTATAACTTTTTGGTAAAGGATAAGAAATTTTGTAGTGATATTTTTCAAATTCATCAAAATATTGATCATAATCCAAAATCTTTTGATCAAAATTTGCAATATCTTTTTCTAATGCTTTTATTTTATTTTTCAATTCTTGTTCTTTTGAGAGAGATAATGAAACTAAATCAGTTCCAGTTGATTTTTCTTTTGTTTGTTTTTCTTTTTTTTCATAAAATTTTTCTAAATTTTGTTTATCATTCAACAATGAAATATTTACTTTTTTCAATTCTTGTTTTTCAATGTTCAATTCGTCAATTTGCTTATATAAATCATTAATTACTCGATCAGCATCAAGTATTTGAGTTTGTAATATATCATTTCTTTTTTTGATAGAAGAAACATTATTATTCATTTCAGGTTCTTCCAATATACGTTCTTTATTTGTCTTTTCCAAATATTTGATATAATCAATAATGCGTTTTTCGATTGTTTTTGTATTTACTTTATTTTTCATCATTTCAACTAATATAGAAAATTCTTCTATTACTTCATCCATTTTATATTTATTGACTAAATATAAAATTACTTTAAATAAGTTTCATTGTAGAGAATTATATTTTTTTCATCACAAATGCTTTGAATATCATCACATAATCCTTTTGGTCCACAAGAAATTACACATGAATTGTCACTTTTGATTGAAAATTTATTACAAAATGCTTCTATCGTTTTTTTAATATTTGGTTTTTTATATTTGATTGAATATGAAGAATAATTATATACTGTATTATTTCTCATAGTATCTTTTGTGATATAAATATGAATATCAGTAATTTCATCACTTTGCAAAAATCTTCGCATTTGTTCGATCATTACAAACTCCTGTATTACCCATATAAATATTATTTTTTTAAGTTTCGGAATTTTATCCAAATAATGTAATTCTTGTATTTCTTTTATAATAGACGGAAATGGTGTAACTCCAATACCTCCAGCGATTAAAAACAAATATTCGTAGTTATTTTTTTTATAATCTACGGGTAAGTGTCCATAAGGTCCTTGTATATAAATATTTGTTTTGTCAGTATTATTCATCTTTCTTAATTGATTGCTCCAACTATTTGCTCCCATATCTTTGATACAAAAAAGCATATAATTTGAATCATAAAATAAAAGACTTATTGGATGTAATTCTAATCTTGAAATTTTATCAACTCTAATAAAATAAAAACAAGCTGGTTTCGGTTTTGTTTTTAACGTATCAAGTGTAACAGATAAAAATACACATAAAGACCCTGGGATTGTTGTTATTTTCCAATCATCGACTTTTGTTGTATATTTATAACGTAAAAATAAATCCAATAAATATAACGAAATGAAAGGTAAAAAATAAAACAATGATAAGAGGTAATGTAATGATGAAAATATGAGTATGCTTATACATAAAATTTGATGAGAATATAAAAATAATTCATAGTTTTTTCGTCGAAAATACGGTAAAGAAAGAAGAAATAACGTGAAAGTTAAACAAGTTGCTATAACTCCCATCAAAGGTCGATATTGAAGAAAAAAATCAGGTGAATAATAGATGATACAAACTATCAATTTGATTAAAACAGAAATTACCGTCAAGATCGACATGAATTTATGAATAGTTAATAATCGTTCATAAGATAAATTGAAAAATACAACCCATAAACTATTATGAGTAATTGGTAAAAGAGATGATGAAATGTTTAAACAAATCCAAATACCTAAACGATAAACTGTATATTGCGGATCAAAAAAGGAATAAAAAAGTAATGATGTCCACCATAGAAAATATATTACACAAAAACAAAAAGAACCTAATGGTATTCCACATAATGCAATATTTTTCATACAGTATACAAAATAATGTGAATGTGTTAAAATTATTGTTACAATGAAAACAATAAAAAATGATAAAAATGACAATGAAGACATTACTGTATTAGAAGTTAATTTTTCTTCATCAATTGATATTAATGTTGGCATCGCTGTTGTTGTTGAACAATCATAACAATTTATTATAGAAAAAGATCCTTTTACAACATGTTTTGATATATACAAAGATGTAAATTTATTACCAATTGCGTATATAAAATTTGTTATTTTGGTATTATTATTGATTCCAAATTTCAAAATTACTTTTTTATTTTCAAATTCAATACTTTCATCGTGAGTAAAATTTAATATTTGATTTTTCAAAATATTAAGAGGATTTGTTTTTACAGTGGAGTCAATATAAAATGATTTTATAACATTATTTTTTGTATTATTACTATCAAATATACCAATTACAACACTTGAATCGATCATTTGATTTTCTACTTTTGGAAAACCAATACCAATCCATTGTTTTGTAGGATAGAGCATTTGAGTTTCAGCAATTATTTTCAAACTATCATTTACAACTAAATAACGAAATATCATATTATTAAATGATATAGTTTCATATTCTCCATCATATTGACATAAATCTCCTATATACAATTCATTTAAGTCTGGAAACGTTTGTGATGATGGATCCAAATGAAAATCATATTTTGGGTCATTAAAAAATGATTCTAATGCTTTTCCTTTTGCTTTGAAAAGAGTTGAAGCACCCCCTGGGTGATTATAGTTGGAAATATCATAAACTTTATTTTTGTATGTAGTATATCCTTTACTTATAACATCATTTTCATTATAACAAATACAAAAAGTATTTTTTATAAAAAAAGACATAAATAGTAGAGATAAAATTTTCATTTATTTTAATAATGTTTTTTTTAATAAATGAAACTTTTATTTTGGAATTTTATGATTTTATTAAATTCAGTAAATGCTTGTTATACAATGAATGATGTTCAAACAAATGGATATACAACGTATGGTAATAAAGTATATGATATTTCTAATTACAATCATCCGGGGGGGTCAAAAACACTTTTTAAAGCATCTGGAAATCAACTTGAAACTTTTTTCAGTCAATCTGCTTATGATTTTCATATAAATTCAAAACAAACGCAAATAGATTTATCAAATTTGGAAATTGGTATGTTATGTGGTAAAACTGATACTACAACTGATACTACAACTGATACTACAATTGACACTACAACTGACACTACAACTGACACTACAACTGATACTACAACTGATACTACAACTGACACTACAACTAAAACTGGTAAAACTGGTAAAACGGGTAAAACCAGTAAAACAAGCAACACGAGCAAAACAAGTAAAACAATGATGCCAATAAATTGCACAAAAGTAACAACTATTTCAACATCAACAAAACAAACAGAAAGTTCTACAACTACTACACTATCTACAGAATCTCCTAACGTTAATGTTAGTAATACTCTTTCTTTCGTTACCATAATTAGTATACAAACATTTCTAACATTTTTTGTATTTAATTTTAATGAATAAAAAAATAAAAATATTTCAGTATCATTTAAAGTTGTAAAATAAAATAAATCTTGTGATATAATAAATGAGTTGCCCAGATGTGTACAAGTTATTATCATTTTCAAATGATTTATCTTCACCACAGATACAAACAATATTACAATTGACAAGTATTTTTGAAAATTCTTCAAAAGAACTACAATTTGATTATGCAGAAAATATAAAAGACGGAAGAGGAATAACTTTTAGTTTTGTTGGATTTTGTTCAGGAACTGGTGATGGTTCGCAAGTAATACGTAAATATAATGAATTAACATTTAATTCCGATGTTCAGACAATAAAATATCTCAAAGCGTTGGAAAAAATCGATAAAGAAGGAAAAGATATGAATCCAAATGTAAAAGGTTTGGATGGATTTACACAATATATACATAAAATAGGTAAAACACCCGAATTTATCCAAGCAAGTTTAGTAATTGCAGATAATTTATATGTAAAACCATCACAAAAAATGGCTGAAACATTAGGTTTGAAATTACCTCTATCAAAAGGACAATTATATGATTCATATATAAATCATGGAGAAGACGGTGCAATGAAAATGATAAAAAAAGCAGGTTCTGTTTCAGATGAATTAGCGTGGTTGAAAAATTTTTTGACTATTCGACTAAAAGTGTTAAGTGCTGACAAAACGTGGAAAGAGTCTGTAGATAGAGTAAAGGTATATCAAAAATTACTTACAAATCCTCAGTTAAATTTACCATTTAATGTCACTTGTTATGGAGATTCGTTTAAGTTTTGACATAACGGTATAGTGATGGCGAGTTTGATTCTTATTATAAAAATGTAAATTCAATTGATAAAATAAAAGAAATTGCAGAAAAATTATTAGAAGAAGATAAAAAATTATGGGTAAGTATAAAAAGTGATGGAAAAAAGAAATCAAAAAAGAAATCAAAAAAGAAATCAAAAAAATATAAATTTTTACATTAATTCTACCAAAGTATACCTTAACTCCCGCATTATAATATCTACTACCTCACCTATTATGAAATTTTAATCCAGTTTTTGATTAAAATTTAGAATTATTACATTTCAAAATTATCTTTTGTTTGTTGGTAACCAGAAGAAAACATTTCGAGTTTTTCTACTGAATTAATGTTAAAATCAAACAAAGACGATTTATCGTGAGTAAGTTTAATAACATGACAACGATCTGATACTTGTTCTATTTTATATTTTATGGTTTGTGATATTGGAATAAACATTAAAGCATATATGTATTTTATTATGTTTATTTCATTATGTTCACTGTAATCATTTTTTTTATCTGGATCAATGTATATACCAAGAATTTTTTTTCCCATTGAATCTCCTTTGTCAATTGCAAAATTATCTGTGACACCTCCATCAATATAGTAATTACTACCATATTTGAAATTTTCAAAAATCAAAGGTAAATTAGATGACATTTTCAAAGCAATTAAACAAGGTAAATCAGGAGTTGTATCAAATGATAAGTATTCAGTTTTATTTAATGTTAAATTATACGTTACACAGATCAAATTTTTCTTCATTTTTTGATGTAAATCAGTAAAAGTTGGTAAATATCCAATTTTTTCTATTGTCATTTTCTCTAATTGTTCGTAAATACTTGTAAACGATAATGCACCTAAATTATTCATCATTGCTACTAAATTAAAATGTTGTAATTTTTCCATTAATTGGTTTGTGCATATATAAGTAATAATTTCTAACGGAGAATAACCTATTGCAAGTAAAAAACAAGTTATAGCACCAGCAGATGTTCCAATGTATGTTTCTATATCAGTTAATAAATAATTATCGTATCCATATTGCAAAGCACCTAAAATGACTAATCCTTTTGATGATCCCCCTGACAAAACTAATGTATCATAATTTTCGCTCATTTATATCATTTATACCGATTTTTTAAATTATTCATATTCTTCCTCAATTTCAATTTCCTCTTCCTCTTCAACTTCTTCTTCCTCATCATCATCTATTTCCACTTCAACCTCCTCTTCCTCTTCTTCTTCCTCTTCCAATTCTGCTACATCTACTTTATCATTTATACTATTCAAATTCAATGGCAATTCATAAGTGAATTTGTATTTATGACAAATATTAATATCTTCTTCAGTTAACTGACCGATTGAACCATCTTGTAATTGTTTCCCATAGACTTTTTGTGTAGTATTATTGAAAACAAATGATGTCTCTACATGTTCAAAATTTCCAAATTTATTTCTATTAATTTGAATAGGAGGAATTTTATTAATTAGTTTCGTCGTAATTTTTGGAACTTCTTTTTCTTCCTTTTCAAAGTCAAGAATGCGTTGTATCAATTCTACTTTTGAGCCACTAAGTTTTAGTTTTTTTGTTCTACATAATTCAATTAATTCATTCTTGTTTAATTTATTCAATTCTGATGAAGAATTATCAACTATATTTGAAGACGATGATATTTTATGGTTTGTTTCAGATGAATTATATAACTTCAATAATTCTGTCTTATCAATGGAATACATTTTTGCAACTTTATCAATGTATGCAAAAATAATATTATCGACAGCTGTTGTTATAGAATTTGAAAATGACATTTTATAATTATTGTTGTTTAAAGTAACTTTTAAATATCAATTTTTTGAAACATATTGATTCGTGCCTGTTTTATATGAAAAGGTAAAGGGCTTTTTTTAATCATTGAAATCATTTGTGAGATTTCAACTATACTAAATTTCGTTTTTTCTTTATAGGAAGGATTTTCATCCAATATTTCTTTTATTTCCTTCTGAATATTATTAGATACACCATCAAGTTCTATTTCTTGGCTTTCTTCCTCCTCCGGATAATCATATTCATCTTTTTCTTCTTCATCTTCCTCTTCAATCACTTCCTCTACATCAACAAGTTCACTTTTTTCTGCAATTTTTACAATTGCTTTATACGGAATATTCAAAATTATGGAAACGATGATTAGATTATCATTTTTATTGCTTCCATCCATAAATATATCATCGGTATCACTTGATGAACTCGACTCTAATTCTTCTTTTGTTTTTTGCATCATTAATTCCTTTATTTGGTCTAATTTATTTTCTACATTTAAAATTGACAATAAACAACAAGCATAAAAGTTATTCGATGTATTACTTATACATTTTTTGGTTTGAGACAATAGTAAACTTAATTTAGTCAAAGCAGATTTAATTTTTATTTCATCACCGTCATATATTTCTGCCATTTGGGAGATATTGTGTTGTAAATATTCAGTTAATAAAGTTAAAAATACTTTTTCGTCTACAATAAACAAATCCCGAAAATTATCTGTTAAATCACTAACTTGTTTTGCAAAATCAGTCGTAATCTCAATATTATATCTATATCTAACTTTTTCAGTAAACATATTTGACTCTGAGATTATCTTAAAAATATTTACAAGTTTATCTTCACTTAAATGTATTTGATTTTCATCTGCTGTTATATTTTGCATATATTTCGAGATATTTCCCAATAAATTCAATATATATTTCAAATGTATTTTCATCCATTCAATCATATAAATATCTGTCTCAATAAATTTTCTTAGTTCAAATTTTGATTTGACATAGGCATTTCCAAAATAATTTAAATTTTTTACAAAATATTTATTGTTCATTGAAATGTATTTTCCAACAAAATTTTCATTTCTATGATTGAATACATCATCATTATCAACATATACAATATTTAATCCTGTTGATAATGCTAAAACCAATTGAATATCATAAACTCTTCTTGAATATTCGATTTCATCTTTTCTATTCAATGATTCTAAATCTTCTTCAAAATATGAGACTGGTTTTATAGAAATATTTTTATTGTTTGAAATACCAAATTTTTTATCTAATGCTATTTGACATAGTAGTTTTTTCACATTATTGTATTCTTTTTTATCATTCAAAATGGAAAATATACTTTCTAAACGGCTATCTACGTATTCTTTGATTGAATCATATTGAACATCATTGATTCGAAATGGTTTACTCTTATCGGTAAAAGACAATAATGGTGTATTTTCATCATTGAAAACATAAGCGTGTGTTGTTCTATTTAATAATGAAACATAAGATTGATGATTTTGCGTAAACTGATAATACTTTTTTTCAAAATCGAAATTCTTGTATAATTTTATATCTTCATTCGAAATTTCCATTAAATCCTTAACTCTATTCTCTATCAATTCATGTAAAGTTTTGTTGACCGATTTGATTTTATTATTTTTGTATAATTTGTAAATTTCTCCTTTTAATCGATCATAATTTACACTTTTTAATTGTTGATTTATATTTTCCAATAATGAGTCAGTGTTCAACTCCAATGAAGTCGTTATTTTATTTGACTTTTTATCCAAAAATTTAAACTTGATATATTCATGAAAAATTATATCCATTTTTTTATTATCCATCCGATACTTACATAATTCTAAATGAGTGCTATATGCATAATAACTCAATATTATTGGGTTATTTACTGATAATTCACATACATGCAGTAATGTTTTGTTTGTATTTAGTGTAATATGTGAAATATTGAGTTTTTTTACATTCTCTATTCCAAAATTATTAATAATTTGATCAAACAATTTTGAAGTAACTTCTTCAGTTGTGTATGGTTGTTTCAAAAACATTCGTTCAATTCCCATAATTTGTTCCAATGAATCTTCAGTCAAAAGATACTGTTGTAAAATGTGAATAACAATATACGCTTTATAATACTGTTTATTCAGCCAATTTTCTTTTTGAAAATCACGAAAGTTAGTAAGTAATTGTCCATAAAAAGCACTTAAAAATTCATTGTCGCTCTCGTAAATGATTTGATTTGCACCAGATTCAAATAATAAAAATTCTATTATTTCATCATTATACATTACCTTTGCTTGAAATGCTTCATTTATACATTGAACTGTTTGCTCATCATATATTTTTTTTAATTCAGTATTGTAAACCCTATATATATTTGGTATCGCACAAGTTGATATATTTTTTTGAGCTTCAATTATATTTTCTGTTTTTATTTGATTTGTCACATATTCAAACAAATTTACGTATACATAATGTGAAACACAACTCCAATTTCTTTTATTTATTTTCAAAACATACGGAAAGTTATTATGTAGCATACCGAACGGTAATTGATGTTCATTTTCCAATCGATAATCAACCTGTAATTCTACTATATTACTTTGAAGTGCTAATGGTTCAACATATAAACTTTTATTAAAAGACATTTATTATTCTATTTATAAAATAAATAAATAAAAATTATTTCATTCTTTTCCATTTCTTCAGTTTAAAATAGTAATTTAGTGAAATAAAGCATGATTTATTTTTACTGTATTGTTTCACAAGAACAAGTTTATATGGCGGAATATCTAAAATTGTCTTTGGAAAAATTTAATTGTCGTCTTACTATTTTAACTATTTATGATCACAAGTTGAAAAATCTATCAAAAATTATAAAATTCACTGAATTTTTGAATTGTATTCATTATAATGATGATGATTTCATTGTATTAATGGACGCATTTGATGTTTTATGCACAAATGATCCATCATCTTTTATTCCAAAGTATTTTGATGAGCAAAAAATAGACCTTTTAATTAGTTCAGAAAATACTTTTGGTAATAATTACATTCAAATCAAAGAATATTATGATAATTACAATAAAAAAATGAACTCAATTAGTAAGTATCCAAATTCAGGTGTTATTATTGGTAGAGCCAATAAATTGAAAGCTTTTTATAACAGTTTATTTAAAAATATGGATAAACTCAAATCATTTATACCAAGTGATGCTGTTACAACTTTTTCTGACCAAACTTATATCATTAACCATTTATTTGACACAAAATTTGACAATAATAATACTATACAAATTGATGTATTTGATAAACTCATTTTTACAAACACTAATTCAGAACGAAATTACGACATTAAAGATTATCTTTTCATACATACATGGGGTATTTATTTGAAACAAAAAGAATTCGAACATATAAAAAATAGTCAATTAGCAAAATACAATACAATTCTTAAGGAGTTAAATTTGCTCAAAACTTAATATAACTTTGAGGATATTTTTGTATTAATTCTTGGCACGATAGGTAATTAAAGTCTTCTTCACGACAGTAATAAATTTCTGTTTGCCGATGAATGTAACCATACGGTAAAAAAAACATCCACGTTGCAACTGGATCTTCAAATTGTTCATTATTATTATAATCCTTTGCTTCTATACGATATTCACAACTTGATTCAATGTAAAATTTTGAAGACATTGCTGTTTTTTGAAATAGGTTAAAGTTATACCTACACTCAGTTTTTAGTTTTTCTAAAACAAAAAAACTAATATTATCTTTGGTTTTTATATTCAGTATATAAAAACCCGATTGAGTATTGATATCGCATCCAAACATAGATGGATGTTCAAGTTTAATTTTTTTACGTAACGGTTCCATTTTATATAAATATTTTTATGTATCATTTGTCAACTATAGTTTTTTTTCGATGATTGTAAAGAATGAATTTGCAATTTAACTGTATTTCATGTGGTGTAAAGAAAGTTTATGTAAAAATTAATAAGTTTGTAAAACAACAAGTTTGTTCTAAGTGTATGAATGACCCTACAAAGGCTTTTGAACTTAAAAACGATTTGGAAAACTATAAGGAATCAGATAAAATGTATGCATATTGGTGTCTTGTTCATCGAATGCGATTAAAAAATCAAAGTTGTCCGAGATGTAAATTTACCGATAATTATGATTGTAGAATCATAGTGACTTCCATAGACCAAATAGTTCCATATATACCAACTATCCATAACGATGAACATAAAAGAAGAGAGAAATATATCAAAGAAATAGAAGATAAGTATCATAAATGACATATTTGTTTCAATGTATTAATTTGATGATTAAATTTATCAATAACATCTGATATTTTATAACGAACTTTTTTATGGAAGTGTTCAAATCTATTTGAATAAATGAAAAAAATATTGTCAGGATCAATAATATATAAATTTTTATCTGTATACAAAAATTGAAAATCAACAATTACCATTTTATGTTTTATCAATAAATCAATTACATATTTAATTTGTTGTTTAATTTCGTTTGAAAAAGAAAATGACTGTGATGATAATTTATATAAATTAGCATTTTCAATATATTGTTGTTCTATTATATATACATTATCTATTTTATCTAATCGAAATGAAGGAACAGGAAATTGTAGTTTTTTTAATATTTCTAACATTTTTACTTCAAGTTCTATTTTATCATTATTTCCTGTTTTAGAAGACAAAATAATTTTATCTTTAATCAAAATACCTTTTTTTGACGAACCACAGTTATTTTTTATCATATTATTATATAAAAAGATAATATGATAAGAAATTATTTAATTAGGACAACAAAAAAACATTGGATTATTCAATTTCATTGTATTCATTCGTGTGTAATGAGTCAATGTGTGAAACCGTGTAAATTTAATACAAAAATAATATCTACAGCCATAAAAATAAATAGTTTTGATAAAAATACGATGAATTGCTCCGCTGGTAAAGTAATTAATGCGAATGAAATTGTAATCCCAGATCGATTTTTTGAAGTAATTATTTTTTTTCCTCTTTCTACTGTTTTCAATGTTTCTTTTCACGGTCCGGAAGCATTTACACGAAAAAATTTACTTCATTCTGTAAAAATCTTATACAATTACATTTATCAAGAAGAGGAACGAACAGCAACAGTTCAAGAATTTAAATTGAAAAAAATATGTTCCAGTTGTCATTTAACAAAACTTGATGATTTTATTAAAGAAAATAATAATATTTCAAATGAATGTTCTATTTGTTATGATACAAGTGTTATTGATAAATTTGTTATATTAGATTGTTCTCATACTTTTCACGAAAATTGTATAAAAACTTGGAGTGTTAGTTCTGCTACATGTCCAATTTGTAGATATAATATTTTCATGTGCAATAAATGCAACGGTTCTGGTATCATCTACTATGGTTTTACAGGAATTTCTATACCTGCTAATCAAAGAAACAACTCTTTACGTAACCATAGTGATGGTATTTTTGGTATACATTCATATGATTTTGACGATTTGTATATTGATGAAATGATTTACAACAATGTAGACAAAAAATTGTATCTCAATGTAACAGGAAAATGAATTTAAAACTATTTAAAATAACACTGTAATAAATTAAAATGACAGATTATAACTTATTGACATTTAAAGCAATTACTTCGTTTGTAAATGATTTGAGTGAAATTTTTTCAGCAGATAATTTTCAACTAAAACTCTACCAACATTTAATCAACAAAACAACTATTACTCATGAAAAGGCAATCGAGAAACACATTGAAGCATTCACAACGTTTTGTATTAAAAATAGAGAAGCAATTGTTTCAAAAGATCATTCAAAGTTAGTCGATGACATTCGTTATTCAGAAAAAGTTTTTATTGATATTAAGGGTATTTTGGAAAGCACTGACAAGGAAACTGCAAGTATCATTTGGAAGCATATACTTACTATTTCCGCATTTGTTGATCCATCTGGAAGAGCCAAAGAGATTTTAAAACAAAATGCATCAAACGAATCTAATTTGATAACTGATATTATCAATAAAGTAGAAGAAAATGTTGATTTAAATCACACAAATCCACTTGAAGCGGTTTCTTCTATTATGAATTCGGGTGTTTTTACTGATTTGATGATGGGGATGAATTCAAAACTACAAGATGGTTCTATTGATGTTGGAAAACTAATGAATACCGTTCAACAATTATGTTCAACTATTGGAGGTGCTGATGGAAAAGGTGGAGGAGCGGATATTATGAATTTGCTAAAAACTGTAATTCCTCCACCACCTTCATCCCCTGTTGTAGAATTAACTGAAGAATCAACGTAATCAATTTATTTCACGAATAAACTTTTTTTATAATATATAAATGGATATAAATACAATATTAAATAATCCGACAAATATAGTTTTGGCTGTAATTATAGTTGATATAATTGGTTTAGTTTTAGCCAGAAATAACCTTGTAGGTAAAGTTATACAAGATTGGTATCAAAAATTTACTATTGGAGCTTTTGTCTCAGATGTAGCTTCAATATCTTTTGGTATTTTTCTTTCTTTATTGCTTTTTAAATATGCCTTACCAAAATCTATTCCTTTTAACTTAGGAACTTTTATATTATCAGTTGTTATAATTCAGTTGATACATGATTTACTTTTCTCTGTTCTGATTATAAACTACCCCAAAAATAATAATAACATGATCGATGTGTTTAAAAGCTATGTAAATGAAAATAGTTGGTATATACTTTTTGTTGATGCAAGTATGATGATTCTTTCTGTATTGCTTATTTATTTGTTCTATCAAGTAGATAATGTTATAATCTATACCTTACTTGCATTTTCTTTATATTTTGCAATGTTTTTTATATACTAAAATGCTTTTCAATATTTTATAATTACAGTAATTATAAAATCGATGTTTAAAAAAAACTCCATTTTTGAGGTTCAATACGAAAAGTTTGATTAAGATGACTATACTTATTTAGTAAATCAGAATAACCACCAATGAAATTATTATTGATAAAAATTTTTGGATACATTGAATATTCTTTACCAGTTTGTTTAATTATTCTCTGTTGAATTTTGTCTCGTTCTTTGTCAGATAAAGAATCATATTCTTTAATTTTTGGTTTGTATAAAATTAAGAATTCTTTTGCTCTTTCACAATATGGACATCCTTCTTTTGTATACATTTCGATATTCATTCCTCCATCCACATACGTATTTAAATTTTTAATTTTATTGCTTCTTTTTGGTTTTCTTTTTTGTATAGTTTTTCTCAATCTTCTACTTTTTTTCTTCTTTATCATTTATTATAAAAAAGAAAAAATAATTAGTTTAAATTTTAAACTCAAATTTGTAAAAATGAAAACATGCATTCTTTGTTTATGGAATGATGCTTTGTGGGAATTTGATGATACCAATTATACATTACCATTGAAAAACACTTTATTCTATCACCAATTTTTATTTACAGGTTACAATCACATTATTAATCCTAATAATTACAATCCATGTTCAGTTTGCAATTATTGTCTTTTACATGAAATTTATTGTTGTAATTTTGAATTTTATGAAAAATGTCTGATTGAATTAATGGTTAAAGAAATAACAAAGAATATCCCAAATGAATTATTTAGACACATTTATAGCTTTTTATATTGAATTTTTCATGTAATTCTTTTAAAACAGGATGTCTTGGTTCATAATAAAGAGGTTTTAGATTCATTTTTGTTGGCTTCAGTTTAGTTGATAAAATAATATCTAATTGAGCTTTATTCAAATTCCTCAAATCAACTTTTGCAAAATTTGGGGGCATATTTCGGGATGGATTAGGAATAATATTTGATACTGGTGTTAAATTTACTTTTAATAAATCTGTTACTGTGTAAACAGGTCTTTTTACCTGTTCTTCGACTACAACTGGTTGTTGTATTTCATTCGTAGAAGTATAAAATATACTTGTTAAATAGGATAGCATTTATATATTAAATATTTTTTAGTTTTTCAAATAAAAAAGTTTTAAAATAAATAATTAATATATTGTATTAAATAAAAAATTAATGGAGCAATTTGATAAAAGACAAGCTGGACAATCTCTCCAACAAATGTTAGGATTTCTTATGAAATTAAAAATTTATCATTTAACGACACATAAATATACGCGACATTTAGCATCAGACTCTTTATACAGTAAATTAAATGATAAGATTGATAAATTATTTGAAACTTGGCAAGCAGGATCAGAACGTTTAACACTGGAAAATAATAATGTTGCTATTAATTTGAAAGTATTAAGTGATACAAGTATGAACGATTTATTACTCCAATTTTATAATTTTCTATTAGGAAATTCATTCCAAAATTGGCCTGAATTACTTGCCATACGAGATGAAATGTTATCAGATGTAGATCAAGCCTTATATTTATTTTCATTAAATTAACAATTTTATAAGTATTAACTTACTTATAAAATTAATGTCCCGTCAGTGAGAATCGAACTCACGACCCTTAGATATATGCATAACTATTACAGTCTAATGCTCTTCCATCTGAGCTATGACAGGGACATATATAAAATAGTAATTCTTTAAATTAAATTTAAAACAAGAAAAGATTAAACATAAAATGGTTCATATAGCAGTATTAATGATGGTAAAAAATGAAAAGAAACGATTAAGAGTTACTTTGGAAAGTATAAAAGATTTCGCTGATTCTTTGGTGATTTTTGATACAGGATCTACAGATAATACAATTGATATTTGTAAAGAATTTTGTGAAACAAATAAAATACCTTTGCGACTAAAAGAAGGAACTTTTGAAAATTTCTCTATTTCTCGTAATGTTTCTCTTGAATTTGCTGATTCTTTTCCAGATATTGATTATTTGTTATTACTTGATACAAATGATGAATTACGTGGAGGTAAATTTCTCAGACAATGTGCAGAAGAATATGTAAATAATCCCTCTACCGGTTTCCTAACTTGTCAAGAATGGTGGTCTGGACAACATGATAAGTATTTCAATGTTCGTTTTATAAAAGCACATCAACAATGGCGATACAAAGGAAGTGTTCACGAATATATAAAAACAATGAACGAAGAAAATGATAAACACCCTATTGTAAAATTACCTGATTCTATTGTTATTTATCAAGATAGGACACAAGATGACGATAAATCTGGAAAAAGATTTAATCGTGATAAAGAATTATTATATGCAGAATATAAATTAGATCCTTCTGAACCACGAACAGTGTTTTATTTGGCACAAACTTGTTCGTGTTTAAATCAACACCAAGAAGCATTTTTTTATTATAAAATGAGAACAACTCTCGAGGGATTTCAAGAAGAAAAATTCCATTCTTTTTTAAGAGCTGGAGAATTATCTCAGAAACTCGGACATGATTGGCATGATTCATTTATTTGGTATATGAAAGCATTTGAACATTCTCATAGAGCTGAACCATTACTATTCATTGCAATTTATTATATTAACATTAAAATGTGGATTCTGGCATATACTTATCTGAAATTGGCTTGTAATTTATCCTATCCACACGATGCTATTCTTTTTGTAAACAAAAATGATTATGAATATAAACGATGGCATTTAATGGGTATTGTTGCATATTACGTTGGTCAAGTGAGCGATGGTAAAATTGCTTGTTTAATTGCAATTGAATATAGTAAGAAAAATAATACTATGGTGAACAATGATTTAGATGAAAAAAACCTTAAGTTTTATTTACAAAAAGAACAAGAAGAACAAAAACAAAAGAGTGGTAATGTTTCCAAAATTCAAATTGATAGAACAAAAGAGATTTTTTCAAAAAAACAATTCATGGAAGAGCAAACTCAAATTATAATGAAAGAAAGCCCAAATATAAATCCAAAACAATTAAATACAAGGTTAAATATGTTATGGACAAACCACTGTAGGAAAAAAGCATAATCATTTAATATTTCTTTCAAAGTTTATTTTTGATTCAATATATCCAATACTTCCAAATTTATATCGCTTTTCTAAACAAAAAAAGTATAAATTGATGAAAACGCTTCTTGTATACAATAAATTATATAATCGTTTTTTCAATTTTGTCTTTAAAATTAACCTATGAATCACAAATGTTTTTTTTATATAAATATGTAAAGATGAATCATTACGATTTTGTGTTTTAATCAATTTGAGATTTTGTAAAATATATTTCAAAAACTTATCAGATTTGTTGATAAATTGTTTTTGAAATACTGGAGTGGCAAGTATGTGAAACATTATAATTACATAAATTATGTATGCTTTTTTGTTGTTTTTATAATGTATTGCTCTACTTAACAAATAATTAATGATAAATTGCGGTGAATGAACCATTTTATTCTCTAAACATTGAATAAAATAATGATTTTCAAAAATTTGTAGTTTGTCTACATAGTTACAATAAGAAGGTGGAAGTTGTAAATATTGTGCAATGTTCATTTATAAAATAATTCAAGTCTTTATAATTTTATTGGTTTTCTAAATAATATACAATAAAAATCCCACGTAAATAATCCAAAACCAAATAATATTATTAAAATATCTTTATATTTAATTCCTTTTAATATTAGTATTGGTGCAAATACAAATACGGCGAAAAAACGCATTATTTGATCATTTTGTAAAAGTTTCATGTTTTTATTTTAAACATATTTTCTATTAAATTTTTTTATATACGTCAGGAGAATCTATACGTTTCTCAACTTTTCAAATAACTCTACCATAATTGGTACAGTTAAATGATGGATATGATGAATCTGTTTTAGTTGAATATGTCGGAACTGAATATGTTGGAACTGAATATGTTGGTGTTGAATATGTTGGTGTATAAGCAGGTGTATATATAGGTGTATAAGCAGGTGTATATACAGGTGTATAAGCAGGTGTGTATACAGGTGTATAAGCAGGTGTATAAGTTGAGGACGATTTAGATCGTCTTTTTTCATCCATAAAAGCAGATTCTTTATATAAAGCCTGACGAGTTTCTTCCTCTTTTTTTAATTGCCATGCAACTTGTTCAGATAATGTTGGTTGAGACCCAATATATCTTGGATTTGAACCATTAACTAAACTTTCACAGAAATTATTTAATGATCTTGACATAATTTAATTTATAATATTAGAATTTTTAATCCAATTTTTTTTTTAATTTTCAAATGGACAGTGGAATAAATTTGTCAACTGAAAATGAATATAAGATATATAAATACTTATTTTTGTAATAAAAATGCAATCAGATTTATATTTTCTATTAGGTATTCAAAATAATACTTACTTTTTTATTCATACAGTTGCTTCAACAGAATTTCAAAATGAAATTTCTCATCAAATTTATAATGTTCTTATAAGTAATAAACAAATTGTTGATAAAGAAAGCAAGGTAATTATTTATGAATTTCCATTAGATGGTTCTTGTCATATAGTTTCTATTTCTCATTCAAATGGATTGATAAAACCTATATACACATTAGCAAATTTAGAAACATTTTTACCTATACTATTACGTTATAGTCAAGAAACGACTAATATGATTGTAATTGAATACGATTATACTATTGGTGGATATAAAAGCTTTTGTATTCCTGAAAAAATAGTTTTAACAGAAATTCCCAATGAAAGATTAAAAATAGATGGAATCGAATATGTTTATACCACTAAAGAGTTATAAATATATAGTGGCAATCGATTCTGGTTACTTTTTATAACTAAAAAAAGTTATAAAAAATTAAAATTCATCTGGTATATGTTCGACCTTATTTATAAGATACTTTTTTGTATTTTGTTCTGATAAAAGCATTGCACAAAAACTAAATGTACTTTCTGCTGTTCCAATAATAGAACGATTACATTTTCCAAGTAAATGCATTTCTACTAATCCACATAAAACATTATACTTATCATTATTGAATTTGTCATTTTGTGTTGTCGTGGTATTACATAAGACTGTTGGTGGTTCATAAAAGAATAATTGCTTTTCATTCAGGATTTTAAACTGTTCATAAAAAATAGGATTGTCTGTTGCTAAAAAAATACCATTGTCAGCATTTTTTGTCCATTCTTGTGATAATAATACTAACTTTTTCACAATCGAAGACCAGTCTATGTTCACGAATCCACCATCCGTTGAACGAATATGAATTCCAACCATATTTGGTAAAAATGTTGAATCGTATTTTGTAATTTCATCTCGTAATTCCTTTACTGGTTTTAAATTCTTCAAAACACAACTCAATTCGTTACCAATAGTATCAAACTTTATTTCACATCCTTGTTTTAATACATTTTGTAGATTTTTGAAAATACTATTTGTATCATCTTTGTCGGATATAATTGTATACAATCCAAAATTTGTCTCTATATTACAATAACCCGATACATCCATTACCATATCTTTATTCAACCAATATTCAAAATTATATGTTCGTTCAAAATAATAATTTCTACAATCATTTAAAATTAAATTATCAACAGGATCGAATAAATCTTCAAATTTACAAGGTTCTCCGTCATATCTCAAACAACTTCTCACTGGTGTTCCGTGAAAAATTAAATTCACTTTTCTATTAGTTTGTTCTGCTAATCTAATTATAGAAATTAACGGTAGTAATCGATTCGCAAGACCATTATGAACAGTGATTTTTATCATTTTATAATTCAAAATATATTGTTTATATTACTTTATGGAATAATCAAATCATCATCACCGCCATTGAATCTATCCATTATCTGTGTATAACCTAAGTTTTCAATACAAAATTTTTTTATATCAAATTTGCTTTCTTCGACATAAAGAGGATATGATGAACAAACTTTATTGTATAAAATAGAATTGTATTTTTCATTATTTTCAAAGTAAATTACAGGTTTGCATTTAGTAATTAAATTCAATCCTTTGGAAAGAATAAAATTTTCAGCACCTTGTGCATCTATATGTATAAAACCAATATTATCAAGATTCATTTCATCGATTGTTGTAAATACGACTTCCTCGCCATTTTTACCCAGACATATTCCACCATAATTACAAGGTAAATCTGTCTCTTCATTATATCTTTTCAATACATTTCCACCACCACCATCCAAATCAATATCATTCATGTGACCTATTCCATCAAAACAAAAAACTGCTTTGTTAAAAGGAATAATTTTATGTTGAAGGTTATTTTGAGATATATTTTTTAAAAGTAAGTTATACATATTTTTTTGTGGTTCAAAAGCATATAATTTTTGATTATCATTGATATAAGACGCATATACTAAACTACTTGTTCCGCAATGGCATCCTATTTCTAAAATATTTCTATTCACATCAATATATTGTTTCAATTTAATCAAAGTATTTTCGTCCCAATAATAACCATATTTGAAGGGATTTGCTATGTATACTTCATTTGAATAAAGACTAACTAAACCATAACGAGTTGAATATGTTTTTATATTATTTTCCATTTTTCTCTTGTATCTTCTTGTTTAAATCATTGAAATATAATATACTGATAATGGACATCATTAGGATTATACAATAAAATCATATCGCTATTAACTTTTTTTGGAAGATGTTGAAAACTTTTATAAGGTCCCGATAATTGTATATTGACTAATGATAAAATATTACGCATTGATGTGAATTCCTCATTACCAACATAACTACCTGATTTTTTTAATATTTCTTTCATTTTTTGTAATATCTGTATTTTATTGATTGGTTGTAAATTATTTATATCTCTACCTCTTTGTTCAATATAATATTGAATATGATCAGATTGACCATTATATTCTTGTAATAAATAAGTATAAATGTCTACATTTTTTTCTAAATAATCGACTGTGTCGTCTAAATATGTCATTTTTGATAATAATTTTCTACATTCTAAAACAAACTCCATTTCATATTGAATAGGGTTTATACCAAAAAAATCAGGATTCTCTTTTATTTTTGTCATATCTACAAGTGGAAACGACAGACAATACATATTATTTAGTTGTTCAACTGTAACGTTATATTTATAGTTATAAATTAAAGCTCTGTAAATAGAGCTAAAAAAACAATCTCCATGACTCATATTTTGTTTTATGTTTTTTCTTTTAATTTGAACAAATTTTCTTTCGGTAAATTTTTATAACAATAGTTTTTATAAAAATCAAATGATTATTCGTGTTTCAGTCTTTTTTATGACTTTTTCTTTTCTTTTTCGAATTTTTCTTTGTTCTTTTACTTTTCTTTGCACTTGTCTTTTTACTTTTCTTTTTACTTTTCCTTTTACCACCATCGTTATTAGAAGTGTTTTCTTTGACAGTATAATTTGGATCATCAAAAGCTGGTGGTTGATCCTCAACTTGGGGTTCATCAATCAAACTTAAATCTATTTTCTCTTCATCACATCCTTTAAAAACATCTTCTCCAACCTCAGCCTGTGTACGTGCAGTTACTGATTTTAAAGCAATACAACCTTCAAAAGCATAATCTTTAATTTTCTTAACATGTGGTATTTCTATTGATTTCAAAGATCTGCAATTTAAAAAAGCATTTGTTCCAATACTTGTAACACTATCAGGTATATTTATTTTTTCTAAAGACTCACAATATGAAAATAAATTATCTTCAATAATAGTAATATTATTTGACAAATTTATTTCCTTTAATTTTTTACATTGAGTAAAAGCACCTTCTCCTATAAAAATTACACTATCTGGTATATTTAATTTTAATAAAGATTTACATTTTCCAAAAACCTTTTTTCCAATACTAATAACAGTATTTGGTATATATACTGATTTTAATTTATCAAGATCATAAAAAGCAAATTCTTCAATATGAGTAACACCATCTTGTATCGTCAAGTATTCTAAATTTTGACAATTAATAAAAGCTTCACGTCCTATAACAGTTATATTATTTGGTGTTTTTAATTCAGTCTCAGAACAAGGATCACATTTAATTAATTTAGATTTAGAGTCATCCAATTTCCAGTATACCATTTTTATTTTAAAAAAAGAAAAAAAAATATATTTAAAATGTGTATAGAAATCTTGTAATTAATTTATAGATGAAGAAAATGAAATAAAAATGCCCCATTCATTAATAAAAAATAAATTAACTACTTCCACTTCTGAGTATGATTTACTCCTTTTTGGATATTATTTGACTCCTTCTTCATTTTTATTACATATTAAAAGATTCGATTCATTGGATGGATGGAACAACAATATTGAAATTTTTATCGATAATGATGAAAAGATAATAATTGAACCGTATAATTCTTCATCTTTTATTCGAATCATAAACACTAATACTCAACTTGTCCCGTATGAAAAAGAGTATGAACAATTAATTCCAAAGATAATTGTCCAAACATCAGAATCAAGCATTCCATTACCTCTAAATAAAAATTGTATGGAATCATTTGCAGAACTAAACACAGAATATACTTATTTACATTTTAATAGTATTCAGAGACGAGATTTTATAGTGAAGCATTTTGATGAAAAAGTTGTTCATGCTTATGATTTATTAGTATCTGGTGCTTTTCAGGCTGATATTTTTCGATATTGCTTTTTATACATAAACGGAGGATGTTATTTTGACGATAAAATAATACCAAGAAAACCATTACGAGAAATTATATCAAAAACAGATACATTACTTTTATGTGATGATTATAAAGAACTCGAACAACAGAGAATATTGAATGCTCTGATTATGACAACTCCAAAAAATGAACTATTTTTTAATCTTATAAATAAATGTGTTCATAATATTTTGTATGAAAATCCTCATAATTTTGAAATATTGTCATTCACTGGTCCACAATTAATGTATTCTATTTTTCAAGAACAAAAAGAACATTTGAAATTTGAACATATTATTTTTAATAATGATGGTTCAACATATCAAAATTATCAAATTATTGACTTGGAAACAAAAGAAATTTTATTTCATAAAACAAATACAGTAGCCACAAGTCTTTATATTCATCAATGGCATCAGAATGAAATTTTATATAAAAATTACTTAGCTCTTTTGAATTTGAAAATATTTGTTTCACCAAATCCCTATTGTGACACATTTAATTTTTTCACAAATAATGACAAAGAAATTGTAATAGAAAGAAAAGATAGTATTCACCCTTGGCATTTTCCTTTAACAGTAAAAATCATTGAAAATGATACATCACAGATTAAATATATAACGACTTTCAATAGAACTATACAACTTGATACTTTTTCCTTAAAAAAACCAACAAATGTATTTTTTAGTAGTGAATCGTTTTCATTGAATGTAGAAAATCGAGTTGTCGTTGTTCTTTCGTCCGATTTATTTCATAAAATCGATTATTACAGAAATACAATTGATAATGCATTTATTATTTTAACAGTCACATCGTTACATAATCCTCTACCATTGATTGAAATGTATGCAAAAAAAAGTAGTGCTGTAATCATGTATAACAACAGTTTATCATATTATTTTTGCCATGAACTTAAAAAACCAAATATTTTTATATACAACCATATATCAAAATTAATAAGAAGTTGTTATAGATTTATTCCAATTTTTGGAAATAAAGAAATAGATCAAAATGTTGATTTTATATCAAATATAGATTTCTTTGCAAAATTTTGTAATAAATTATTGCTTCAAAATACAGAAACAGATGAGTTTTTTATAAAAAATGTAGATATTTTTCTAAATATTGAGGATATTGAAATATTCTACAAGAAACAACTTGAAAAATACAATTACATTATACAAAACTTGAATGAAATTGTAAAGAACTCTGGTGAACATTTAGAAGGTAATATTTTCTATGAACACAATTGTATTGATTATGAAGTTAATAAAACGTTTGAGAATAAAAGAAAGAATTTGTTTTTATATTCTCATCTTGTAAGTGATATAATGGAAATTGGTTTCAATGCTGGTCATAGCACTTTTTTATATCTTATTGCTAATCCAATTTCAAAAATACAATTATTTGATTTGGGTGAACATAATTATTCTCGTTTGTGTTTTGAATACTTAAACAAAGAATTTCCAAATAGATTATCAGTTGTGTGGGGAGATTCTGTTCAAACATTAGCAACTTTTCAACCAAAAATTGATTATGATTTGATTCATATTGATGGGGGACATTATCGTTTTATTGCTGAATCAGATATACGTAATTGTGAGAGAATATCATCAAGTGATACATTAGTAATATTTGATGATAGTTTATATGATCCATTGGCTTCTTTTTTGTATGAATTAATAAATGCAAATTATATAATTCGATTCAAGCCATATTATGATACGAATGATCACCTCTTTTATAAATACCAAAATAAAAACTAAAATTATTCTCCATTTTTTTGAAATGAAATAATCAAAATTCCAATATATACTAAACAAATACCAATAAAAGTTTCTACATTTAATTTTTCTTTTAAGAGAAAATATGATAAAATCACTGTAAAAACTGGTGAAGAATAGGCAAGAGCAGTAACAATTGCTGTATTATTTTTTTGAATTAATAAATAATACATTGTATTTGCAACAAAGATTGCAAAAAAGGCATTGATTGTTAATAAAAGTAATATATAACTGTTTGAAATAGTCAAATCATCTTGTATATCGTTTTTATATAATAATGCATAAGTTCCTCCACAAATGATATAAATTAATGTGTTGATAAAAAATATCGTATTTACATTAATATTGTTATTTAATCCATGTTTTACAATTATTGGACTTATACCCCACAATAAAGCAACGATAAAAGTTAAAAATAAGGCATTCATTTTTTTTATTTTATATAGGAAAATATATAAAATAAACATTACCAAGTAATTATAGTATTGCCATTACCTGTATCAGGAATTTCAGGAACTTCCCTTCGTATAGAAGGTAATCCTTTTTTATCCCCCCAATTCCATGCTAAATACGCTCCTTTTACTTTTGGAATTAGATTTTTGAGGTATTGATGTTTGTATTCATCATTTATTTCAGACAAACAATAATTTGATATTAAAATATTGTTGGATTGAATAGACGTAAAATCACTCCCAAATGTAAAAGCAGAATTATACGTAACTTTTACAGTATCAAAATTACTCAAATAATATTGCTGTAAACTTTGAATTTCAGGTAAATCATAAATATGATAATTTGAAATGGTTATTTCATAATGTTTCGCCATCAAGTTTAAAATAACGCATAAACCTCCATATCCACCTCCAACCTCAATTATAGTCACATTATCGAATTTTTTTGCTTTTATTAGTTTACAAATATCATAAGCGTGTCTAAAATATCGAATAGAAGACGTTGATATTTTCAACGTGTTTAAAAAAATGGAACGATTTGTTCCACCGAATTTATCATTTTCTTTACAAATTCGTTCAATCATATCTGCATCAACATCATTTTCATTTAAAAGATTTTTGAGATATATCAATGCACTTTCAAAACTTAAATGTTCTAATATTGTTGTAACTTTCGGTAAAGTTTTCCAATTTTCTATTTTGTTTGTAACAATATCATTGCAAATTTGTTTCCATTCTTCATACATTTTATTTTTTATATTAATTGTTTTAAACCTATGTTTACTTTTTAACAAATGAATAAAATTGATGCAATATATTATATTAATTTATCTCATCGACAAGATAGAAAACAAAAAATGATAGAATGGATACAACAATCTGGTTTTCCTTTAGAAAAAGTAAATCGAATTGATGCCATTTACAATAATGAAAAGGGATATATTGGTTGCACTATGAGTCATATTAATGCAATTCAAACTTTTATAGAATCAAATAAAGAAATATGTATTATTTACGAAGATGATTATGATCCAATCGATGTAAATAATTATTGGACGAATGTGCAAAAAATATTTGATTCTAAATTACCCTTTCATGCTGTTTTAATGGCTTATAATGATTATTTATTATCTGTTGAAAATACAGATTTTGAATACATCAAACGAGTGCTTCGAACCTATACTGCTTCTGGATATATGATTACTAAACAATTTGCACCTATATTATTAAAAAATTTCAAACAATGTCTTTCATATTGTTTTGAAGAAGAAAGAATTACTGGTAAAAACACTGAACGATTTTGTGTAGATGTTCATTGGATTCAATTGATGGAAAGGTATGTATTTTTATGTTTTTATCCACGTTTAGGAGTGCAACGAAAAGATTACAGTGATATTTTAAAAAAAATAGTTGATTATAAATGTTAAATTTTGTTAATTATTTTTATATTAAATCTTTTTTCTGTATCTTTTATAGATTCAATTAAGCTTGGTTTATTCCATAATATCCATTTACTCCAAAATCCAGCTGTTGTTATACCAGATTTAGTCCAATTTTCACGTTTTCGATGTCTATTTTCATAAAGATATTTTCTAAATAAATTTTGATGATGGTTATAATCGGAATATCCTTTAGCTCCAAAATTAATCGTTTTATTCCCTATAATAACTGCTAATTTCTTTGTTTCAATGTCTGATTTTTTTATTAAAATGATAGGAATTTTTTTTGAAATGCTTTTGTTTGTTTTTTTACTTCGTGATTTACTTTTTTTCATTTATTATTTATAAAATTAATTAAAATTTTATAATTATACTTGTATCCACTCACTTGGAAATAAATGTAAATCGGAATGAGTATTAATCCACTTTTTTGGGATAAAAATAGGATTTCTTACCTCAAAAGCTCCTAAAAATGCTCCCCACCAACTAAACGTTGAATTTGCACATATTGCACCTCCTTTACATAGACTCATCAATGCTATTGATTCCAATTCATTGAGATTTTCTATTATATGAAAATTATTTTGAAGAAAAATATCTTGTTTTTTCACCCAATCAATGTCATCAGATAAAACATAAATTCTCTTTACTTTTTTATTCATTTCTAACAATTGTTCTATACAATATTTATAATAAGAAATTGGTTGAACATAATGAATATGTGATACTGATAAATAATCTCCTCTTCTTACGTGTATAAATGCACAAGAGTCAGGTTCAACTTGAAATTGTTGGGTAAAATTAATTAATCCCTTTACAAAAAGAACTCTAAGATCATTTTCATACAGACTGATATTAGGATAATATTGATAATAACGATTCATTAATGTTCCTTTTTTTACTTCTGATGGATTCCATTCATCAAAAGCATTATTATTTATATGAAGAGAATGTTTTTGATAATCTTTAAAGTCATCAATATTTGGTATATTTCTAAAACTTTCATTGATATGAGTCCCGAATTCTTTAAAAATTGTAGAGTTGTAATCGATTTTATGAATATTATGTTGATTATTATCAATTGTATTTTTGAAAATATATAATTGATAATTATTTGTTTTTGAAACAACAAAAGCAGAAGCAATAATAAACATTTGATTACCTAATCCACCCATAACTATAGGTATGATTCCTTTTTCCATTTTAAAGGTTAATGTAATTTTTTATATCACATATAATAAATGGAAAGTGAAATAAATGTATCAAAAAGAACAACCCAAAGAGGTTTATCATTTATGCAATTTCAACAGGAAAAATTTGACGTATTGATTTCAAAAAAGAAATTCATGTTTGATTTTTTTCAAAATTATGATATTGAATCAAAATACGGAGTTAAATTAGATCTTTTTTCTGAACAATTGGATTTAATGGAAAAAGAAAAAGCATCAGGAATAAATCCTCTGTGTTTTATTTTTAGTTATATCATGTTAGATAAAAGTAATAACAAAAAATATACAATAGATGTTAAAAAATTCAAAGATATTCAAAAAAATTTTAAAACTCAATTCAAAGAAAATAAAATAGATGTTGTTGATTTAATACGCTATTGTCGATTATGGACAATTGTCATCTTTAAAAAAAAATTCTACTAAATTTAAAATTATGTTTGTGAATAACAAACGATATGAGCAATAATAGATATTTAGAAATAGATTCCACACATCGAGATAGAACTCGTTTTCCTAAACCTGGGTATTTTGAAATACCTATTTCGCAAAGTGGAAGAAAAAGTATATCAAATGCTGTTGATCCTGTATGTTTATCGACTCCTGTTATATCTTGGACATCTAATAATTTAAGTAGTTCTTTCTCAAGTATAAATAAACTGACTTGTGTTGTTGAACCAAAAACTACACAATTATCAGGATCAACAAATACTAATACATTTATTTTCAATACTACAACGGATTTTCGTTTACATCAAAAAGATGATTACTATAAAGGATTAATTTGCGAAGACGCTGCATTTTTTAATCGAAGACGAATTAAAGAATACAAATTTTTAGGTTCTTTTCCATCTTATGATAGAGGAATGATTACAGTCGAAATAAATTTTCCAGAAACCTTCGTCCCGACGAATCAGTTTTACATATTCGATCCAACAGATTTATCGAATGATGATTATGCTTATATTTTTGTTCCTTGTAGTTCGGAATTTTTCCATAATACTTATAATAACTATATTTTATACAATGAAACAATTAATGATTTTAGACCTATTTTTGACTATGATGCTACTGTTCATTGTGTTATAATTAAAAATGGAAATATAAAATCTACTTGGGGTTACAATCATAATTATTCTATACGTAAAGAATCTCCTTATATTCCATTACCAAATGATTTTAATCCCTTTGTTATTAGTGCAACTATATCTACTGTTGAACTTGATGTTGATTTATCAAATGAAACAGATTTAATCAATAAGTTTATCAGAATTTTACCACCTCAATATAACTATTATTCTACTGATTTAGCAGATAATGAATGTAGAAGAATTACATCTTATAATCCAACTACAAATATTATTGGAGTATTTCCAGCCTTTTCTGCCATACCTGTTGCGGGTAGAAAAATAGAAATACTAAGTTTTTCATATGATAATTTAAATCCTTTTGTATACACAGGTAGTTTATTATCACAACAAGAATTAGTATGCTACGAAATAGAATTATTATCACTTATTTTACCGACTGAAATTTTGTCAGTTGGTCATGGTGGTTTAATTACTTCCTATCAATTCGTATATGTTGAGTTATCAAATACTTGTTCTGTAGGAACTCGTAATATTATCTATTCAAACAATCCAAATTCGACGAAAACATTATTCAAAGTTCCATTATTTGATATACAAGATCCTCCTTATTTTATTAAAGTAGGTGGTGGAATGACACAAACTATAAAATTTAAACCAAATGATACTTTACTATTTTCTGTAACTTTATCAAATGGTGAAATTTTAAATACTATAATACAAGAAAAATTTTCACCAAGTAAACCGGAACCAAGAATTCAAATTTCTGCGTTATTTGGTATGAGAAGAATAGTATAATTATTTTTTTTCTTGATTGATATAAATGAGAAAAAGAAGCAAAAGTAGAAGCAAAAGCAGAAAGAAAAAAAATGATGGAATATTAAATTATTTCAATGCTCCTGAAGGTTTAAATTATGAAGGTTTTAGAAATACTTGGAATAGAGGCAACTTGCAACAAGTTATAGCTCAAATGAAAGCAAAACAGGAAGAAATAAATTTATTAAAATATGTTATAAAAACTTTTGAAAAAAAAGATGCCACAACACTTTTGAGAGAAGCAGTAGCAGACTATGACAAGTTACAAGGAAAAAGAAAAGAATATGAAAAAAAACTTGGTGGAGAACCTTTGTCTGCAATTATTGGTATGAATAGAAATGTCGCTGCCGGATTAGCAGATACGACGACAAATAAAAAAGCAACAGTACGAAAAACAACTTCACCAAGAAGACTTAGAAGAATCCCAGCAGAAAATAATAACTACCCAGGTCTGATATAAAAATTTGATTAAAATATTTAACTAATTTAGTTAAATATTAATAAATTATTGAAAATATCTGTAAATTTCAGGAACAGGTTTTTCAAAACCTTTTTTTTTCAAATAATTAAGTGCATAATTCGCTGCCTTTTGTTGAGCATCCGCTTTCAATGAAGCGTAACCTTCACCCATAATTATTTGATTATTACCTAAAATTTGATATACTGTTGATTTGGTTATTTTTTCTTCATTTTTTGTATCGACGTATTTGATGCTACCAATTTTTTCTCCATAAAAGTCAAATAATTCTTTCAATCTTGTTTTTGAATCATATAAATTTTCATATTTTAACGAAATATCGATAGAATCAAAAATAACAGATAATATATCATATACAACTGCATACCCCACTCCATGTAAAGTTTTATTATCAATTATATATTCAACAGCACCAAAAAATGCTTCTAATGTGTCTTCTAAAAGTGGTTTTTTATTACGATTTCTTTCATCTTCAGAAGCGGTAATAAAAGACCAAAAACCCAATGATTCAGCGATTTGAGCGAATGATTGTTTTGAGCCATAATTTATTCGTAATCTTGCAACTACTTTTACACCTTTTGTGCAGTGTAATTTTGGAAACCTTTTATACATGTAACAAATTATAAATTTATTGACTGTAATATCACCAAGTTGTTCATACACTTCATAATTATTATTCTCATCTGCTGTTGTCGATGTAAAAACAGTTGAAAATATTTTCATACTTTCTTCGCTTGTTAATAAACTATGATATTTTTTCTTTAATTTACCCTTATTTAATAAAGAGATTATCATATTTTTAAAATCAGCTTGTCGTGAGCCATAATAGATTATAGTTTCGTCGCTACTTTGCATTATTACTAAATATAAAGATTTTATTTTTAAAAATCATTTTACAAATAAAAAAAATTTAATTTGAATAAATGTCTTCTCAATGTACAAATTGTAATATTCAAAATTCTTCCTCTGAATATCAAGGAAGTCAAGGTGAGATCGGTATAAAAATATTACCTCCAAGAAAAAGATACAATCCTGCTGTTTTTAACGCTTCTGCATCAAAAGGATCTTCTATTCTTTCATCTGCTGTTAGTGCTGTTGCTTCACAAACTACTGCAGTTGGTAGTCTTGAAGAACAACTTGCAAAGCAACGTGAAAAAATGAAATCAACTGTCAGTAAATTAAATACAGATACTCTTCTTGCTTTAGAAAAAGCTCAAAGTCTTCGTGATATTGAAACTCAAATCCAATCTGTTTCAGACGTTGAAAAACGAGCAAAACAAAAATCACAAGATTCTCAAAATAATCTTTCATTAAAAATGCAACCAATGGCAAGAGTTGTTGCAAAAAGATCTATCTTATCATCCAATGTAAAATCAGATATTCCAACTGTTCAAAACATTAAAGCTGAAAAGAAGTATAAACGATATTTATATCCAAAAAGTGTTGGGACATCTTTGGCTTCTTCTGCTTTATATAAAGCTCAATTTGCTAATTTAAATCCTATTAAAATTAGTCCTATAGTTAGTCCTGTTGATTTGAAAATTCCTAATGAATTTAATGGAGTTGAAATTTGGAAAAATTATATTCATCCTATTCGAAATCAAGGTTTATGTGGTTCTTGTTGGGCTTTTTCATCTTTGTTTGTTTTGGCTGCCCGTTTATCTATTTACAGTAAAGGATTTTATAATTATACTTTTTCTCCTGCAAAATTAGTATTGTGTAATACGTCTTTGATTAAAGATACTGATCAAACAAAAGATGAAATTACTTTACTTAAAGATCGTCTTCAAGATACCAATCCATTTGATTATAATGATAAAACAAATACAAAAGCAATGACATGTCAAGGTGAAACTTTGATTGGTGCTTGGCAATATCTATTTCGTTATGGAGTTACAGAAAATGATTGTATTTTATACGGAGATGAAAAAAATAGAAAAAAACAATTTGATTTTACTCGTGTTGATTCTGTTGATCAAACTTGTTCTAATGTTTTAGGAAGTGATTTTGATATTTGTCCATCTGGTGAAATTGCTGTAAATCATCGGGCTGGTGGTTATTATTCTGTTCCTGGGACAAAAAACGATAATATTGCTTTATCTGGCTCTGAATATGATATTAGAAGAGAAATTTACCGTTGGGGACCTGTTACTTCTGGTATGATTGTTTATCAAGATTTTATTGATTGGGATGGGTTGAATATTTATCAATATGACAAAAAGTCTGAAAAAGTTGGTGGACATGCTATTGTAATAATGGGATGGGGTGAAGAAAATAATGTGAAATACTGGATTGCACGAAATTCTTGGGGTGTCGAGTGGGGTCAAAAAGGATACTTTAAAATATTACGTGGTGAAAATCACTGTGAAATTGAAGAAAACGTATTTGTTGGTATTCCCAATATCCCAAGTATCCGATTATTTCTTGAACATCCATTATATTATACAAAAGAAGATTACTTTTATAAAAATTTATGGAATATATACGATAATGGTGTAAAATTAACATCATTAGAAAAATTGTCGTTAGCAAAACTCAAACCAACAAAAAATATATTCAAATCAATTTATGACATTTCACGTTTTCCAAATTTTTTGAATTATTATAGTGGTGAAGTAAAAGAGTCTTTTAATGTAAAGAAAAAGAAGAAAAAGTATTCTTTCATATTCTTTTTGTGTATATTTATTTTATTAATATTGATTTTTTAACAACTACAAACTTACAAAAAAAATTTTATTTTAAATTGCCACTTAAAACATACACAATTTTTTTCACAATTCGTAAACATTTATAACAATAATTTTATCAATCACGTCATTGCGTTCTGCAATATTTTCGTTATACAGAACATTCTTTTCAGAAGTATGAAATAAATATTCATCGTAATCATCAAGTAAATTAATAGTGTTGTGCATGGATGCATCTTTCTTTGAACTATCAACATCGATTCTACTGTAATTTTCAATTGTATGAAGATTTAATACTTCTTGTACATCCTTAGGTAATAAATAAACCTTATTCGTAAATGAATTGGAATACTGTCCAATAATGTTCACTGTAAGAGCAAGAACCATGAGAAAATTATTATATGACAGAACGCTATACAGTTGACAAAAAAATTTATTTCTTTTGTAATGAATAATTCAAAGATTGTGATTGAAGCCATTATTTCACAAAAAATATTCGATGAACATAATGTTTGTGATTGGAAACAATATAAGGAAAATATTATTCGTAGTTTGAACAATATCAATTATATGGAAAGTATAAAAAATTATGTCCCTTGTGAAAGAAAACTTTATCTTACAAGACCAAAAATGAGAATTTTACTATATTTAAGATTACAACAAAATAGTAATATATTCAAAGAAGTTGGTTATGAAAAATATGAAGGAAGAAATGAACCAATTAGTTTTATTAAAGATTTATCAACATTTGTTGAAGAATGTGTAAAAATTTTAGTAAATAAACAACGTGGAAAATAATACAGCAATTTTCATACTCTTAGTATGAAAACAAGATGAAGCGAGTGGGATTTGAACCCACGAATGCGAACATAGATGATCTTAAGTCATCCTCCTTGGACCACTCGGACATCGCTCCACACATATATTTTATATCTTTAAATATATTATATTTGTATTATAATAAACATGTTATGTGCATATGCAAATATTTTGGGAGAACCAAAAAAAGGTGTGCATAAAGAAAGAATACCGATTGTTGATATTGCTTTTAATGATTTTATTGCAACATTGATTGCTGGTATAATTTTTTATTTTCTTTTTGGAGCGTGGTATTGGTTCTTTTTTCCATTTATACTTGGAATAATCTTACATAGATTATTTTGTGTTAATACAACTTTGAATAAATTAATTTTTGGAGAAATATAAATTATACAACTTTGAATAAATTACACTACATTTAAATACATTCATTGAACTCTGGTTCTAATTTGCGAAATACTGGTGATTGCCAAGTTACACTTTTTTTCTTTCGTTTTTTTACTGGTGCACGAGGTAGATTAGGTGTTTTACGTCCTTCCAAAGCATTCTGTAAAGCAATATCTATAGGATCTAATTTAAATCCATATTGTCTACTATTTTCTTTCGCTCGTTGAAGCAGTTTTTCTATTGATTTACGTTTCTTGACAGCACTTGAAGGAAGTTTATTTAAACGAGTCGTTTTGATAGGTGAACTTTGAGGTGTAGTTGGAGTTTCTTCAGTCTCAGTTGAATTGTTTTTATACTCTATGTAATTTTTCGTCTCCGATGTACTCAAGTAATCATCTTCACTCGACAATGCAAGATTCGTTTTATGAATAGTTACAAGTTCTTTATCGTAAAAGAAAAAAACATCGTAAGTGCTTTTTCCAACGGCACGAATTACTCCATGATAGTAACCATCTAATTTTGATGATGCTTGTGTGATAAAACGATGTTTAAATAATCTTTTACGAACTTTTACGACATCACCAATAGAAAACATTTTTTTGTGACGCTTTCACTATTATTACTTTGTAGTTGACAAGATGTTCAAATAAATAGTCAAAATAATTTATGAACTCAAACATTTAATTTCCCTATTCAAGTAATGACTGACAATTTTACTTCTAAAGAAGTTGATATATTGTATAAATATTTTGTTTACGAGGGTTTAAGTGATAACCAAGATATTTGTAATTGGAAAATTAATATTGAGCATATTTATAGTGCTTTGAGAAGACATAAAGGAAATGTCCAAAATGCAGGGAAAGACCTGTCTGAATTACTCCAAAATGAAGATTTCGATATTCGAACTTTTTATACAAAAAATGGAGATACTAATACAAATTATCTAAAAGCACCATACTTAAGTGATCAAGAATGGCAAATAAAACCAACAAAAGGAATGAATTTACTTTACAATAATAAAGTATATGAAATTTTTGAAGTCTACGATGAGTATTTTACTTTAAAAAAAGTATTAATACATAATTTTACATTAGTCTATTTTATTGACAAAGATTTACGTTTTGGTAAATACAAAAAAATCAAGAAAAAAGAAGTTCAAAAATACTTGGAAATTGAGTATAATGTTTTATATGATCAATTAAATGAAGTTTATTTCGAAAGGACAATATGGTTAAATAAAAAATTGTCAAAAAGAGAAGAATATACTTCCTCAATTAGAAAAATAGATCAAACTCATAATGATAATTGCACAATCGATGCAAAACTTAAAATTATAGGTAGATTTAATTTGCCTATAATGATTATAAAAAAGATTGTAAGTTATAACATTGAATCTCGATGCAAACATTATTGGGAAATTAGAGACCTTAATAGACATATAGAAATAATTGATAATGATATCGACAACGATTATTCGCCATATAAATCGTTACAGTGGAATATAGAGGTTGCGGGACATATATTAGATGGTGACTATGATGCTTGGTTATCACAATTATAAAAATTTCCAAACTTTTTGTTTGGGAATTTAAAGCCTTTGACGGGGATCGAACCCGTGACCATTGGCTTAAAAGGCCAACGCTCTACCTTACTGAGCTACAAAGGCGTGTATTCAAATGTATATTGTATTTTTTTAAATTAAAATTTATATAATTTATTTTATCTAAAATGATTTTAAACGAAAAATAACAAATAAATGGATATTTCAACAAAAATACTAAAATTTAATATATTAAATGCATTTTTAGAATAATTCTTCATTTAATATTAAAAATCGTGTACATTTTTCAATCATTTTTACATTTACTGAATTCCCAACTTGTTTATATATTTTTTTTTCATCATATTGAAACGTATCTGGAAAAGATTGCAATTTTAATAATTCTTTTGGGCATAATTTACGACTTTCTGGTCCATAGATTGGAATCATTGACATTGCCACTAATGTTGGTATATATGTGCATCTTTTAACTCTTATACCAGAACCTCTTGATGTCCATAAAACTTTATCCATTCCATCATTTGTATTTAAATTTCCTGCTTGCCATTCGAATTTTCTAACTGCTCCAATCCAATGTTTGTTTTCTCTTGATGTTTGTAACCATTTTTTTAATATTAATTCATTATTTGTATAAAAGATTCTATTTTTATCTATCCATGATTTGTATTTTAAATAAAATGAATCAGTATTATCGAAATCATTATCCCACCAATCTGTCCAAATAGGAAATTTTGGCATTGCAATGTTATTTTTTATTAAAATTAATATAAATTGATTCCATATTGTTTCAGTTTCTTTTAATTTACCGGTAATTTTATATTTCTTGGTTTCTTCTTCATTTTCAAGATAATCTTTTATACTTGTTGTTAAATGATTTTTTGAATTTTTTTGAATTATTGGTAATATTGGTATATCTCCCAAATCTTTTCGTTTACACATGATTATCACTCGTTCTCGATTTTGTGGTATATTGAAATTTGTAACATTTAAAATGACTGGATTTTTATATGTATTATAACCTAATTTATCAAGTGCCTCATAAATTACTTTCCAAGTATTTCCATTATCATGGGATGCTAAATTTCTCACATTTTCTAACAATATATATTTTGGATGATGATATTTTAATATTTCACAAATGTTAAAAAATAAAGTCCCTCTTATATCATCAAATCCTCTTTGATGTCCTGCTTTGCTGAAGGTTTGACACGGAAATCCTCCGCATAAAATATCAAATTCTGGAATTTTTTTTATTTCAATTTTTGTTATATCACTTTCAGGTTTTATTCCATAATTTTTATAATAAATATCACGACATGCTTTATCAATATCGCACGCAAATACACATTTATATTTTAGATTAATCAGAGCCTGATGAAATCCACCAATTCCGCTGAATAAATCAATAAATTTCATTTTTATTTATTGAATCAAATAAGTATTTTAAAATCATTTTTTTACAAAAAAATCGGTAGTTGACAATTGTATAAGATAAAGATATTAATTTATTGTAAAATGAATAACAAACTTCTTCATCTTTTACAAATTCATTTCGTAAATAATAAAATTCCAGTAGAATTTTTACAACGACTAAAGAAAAAAGTTACAAGTGTTTTTTTTGGTATGTTAAGTATATTTTTTATTTATTTTGTATCATTTTTTCTATTAGCAAAAATACCTTGGCAAAGTGAAGAATTAATCTATTTAACCTATTCAAGAAAAATTGATGAAATTGTGGAAGAATATGATCGTATTGCACGTGAAAATAGGATTCAAACGTTCAAGGAATTACTTTTATCAAAAGAAGATGATGAAAGATTTATGAAGTTAATTACTGAGGACAGAGAAGTTCAATATAGACTGATTTCACTCTGTACAAAATGCAGTGATAAAAGAATAAGAATATATGTGTAATCTAAATACGTAAAATACATTCTAATTTAAATAAAAAAATGTCGTTAAAATAAATATGAGCGGATTATTATTTCTTGGAAACGATGATTTTACATTGATGAAAGGAACTAAAGGTAATATTTTGTGTTCATCCATACCCGGATACTCGTTAATTTTATTTTATTCCACACAATGTCCACATTGTCAAAAATTAATACCTATTTTTAAAAAACTCCCTGGAACGATTGGAGGTTGCCAATTCGGAATGATTAATGTTAGCACGAATAAAAATTGTATTCGTTTATCAAATGATACTATTGCACCTATTACGTATGTTCCTTATATAGTTTTATATATTAATGGAAGACCTTTTATGCGATATTTAGGTCCTCATGATGCTAATGAGTTAAAAAAATTTATCATTGAAGTTGCACAAAAAATGGATAGTAAACAAAAATTCACTAATCAAACAAATATCTTGGAAAATAGAGAATCTACTATACCAGCGTATACTATCGGTGTTCCTCTTTTCGGTTGTGATAATGGTGAATGTACATATTTAAATTTTACAGAAGCCTATCAATAAAAATGATTTTATTATTCACGAATAATAAAATAATTCAATAACATGAGTAACTTCCCTCTTTATGATAATCTTATTAATGAAATTAAAACTGAAGAGGACTTGACCACAAAACAAAAAGATGAATTTATCAAGTTAGTCGCCAATATTGATGAAAATGCTTCAGAATTGATTTATGCTCTCATTCGTGTTTATCAACTTGAAAATAGTGAAAATAAAAATACATTTACTCTTCCTTTTAATGGAACATTTATTAACGATACTATTAAATTTGATTTGAATGAATTACCTAATAAATTAAAACAAGTTCTATACAAATTCATTGTTTTAAATAAAACGAAATAATTTAAACACACATTTCTTATCGACAAATAAATGGAACCAATAGAACAATTACCTTTTAATAAAACAGTGCAATACGATAATGCAACAATTTCTGGTATTGATTGTTTAGTTAGAACAGGCACTTTACCTAATACTTTTGATTCTCTTTTAAATTGCTTGCTTCAAGCATGTTCAAAAAAATTTGTTGCTGATTCCACTGAAAATAAAACTAAATCACTCAATGTAACAAAAAATAATATCCAAAGAAAATATCTTCAAAGTTCTATTTTCATGGATTTTCATAATCAATTTTTACAATCTTTTCATAAATTGATTTCTGATTTTTATTTATATTTGTCATCAAAAGATGATAACGAAATAGATGATAATTTGAAACATTTATTGTTTCATATTTTTAAAAATAACGATCAATCATTGATCGATTTATATATACTCATTTGCGATATTATTCCTTTAAACAATAGTGGTATCGAGAGAATTTTCAAAAACTGTTCTAAAATTTGGAGTTGTGAGTCTAATACCGATGATTTAAAGAATATCTTTTTGAAAGAAGTCAAAAAGTTTCTTAATTATAATGAAATTTTTGAAAATATACCTGTTGAAAAAGCAAACTATATTAAAGTTAATTCAATTATTATGTTTGATTTAATGTTACAAACTATTTTTACTCATTTACCTTCTCCCGACTTTAGTGTTTCAAATATTAATTCTAATTTATTAAATACACTCAAACAATATTTCAAGTGTAATATTATTTTTGTTGATTCTAACTTGAATTTACCTTTTATTTTAAATGAATTGACTGATGAACTAAAAACTGTTTTTATTCTTTCATTTGATATGAAACATTTTGAAGTTATTGGTAAATTATTGCAAAATAACAGAATTCAACGTGAATTTACTGTTAATGATTCTATTTTTTTAAAAATACAACAAATGGTAACTACAAATAATAATTCTTGATTTATTGGTTTAAAGAAAGGTGATTTTATATAAAAATAATGTCTGTTAAACGTAAAGAACAAAAAATTATTAATGATAACAACGATGATGATCAAGTCATCATTGAAGATGATGATGTTGTAATCACAAACACTACTAAGAAAACTCCTTATACTAAAGAATCTATTATGAGAATGTTTGATGATATTTTAGGATCTATTGAAGCAGAAATATTGACTTTGAGAGAATCAGAAAACAAGATTAAAGGAGTTAAGTTTCTTAGACAGTTGAGTAAAAATATCAAAGTTCTCAAGAATGCTTCTGGTAGAATTATTAAGAATAAGAGAGGTACTGTTGTTGAAAAGAAAACTGTTAACACTAATTCCGGTTTTTTGAAACCTGTTAAAATTTCTAAGGAAATGGCAAAGTTTACTGGATGGAATGCTGATGAGTTGAAGTCAAGAGTTGATGTTACAAAGTATTTATGTAATTACATCAAGGAGAAAAATCTTCAAAATCCAAAGGATAGAAGACAAATTCTTGCCGATTCGAAATTAGCAAAGTTACTCGATTACGATGGTAAAAAGGAGTCTCAACCTCTCACTTATTTTTTGATTCAATCTCATTTGAAGAAGCATTTTTTAAAGTCTGAATAAGTTTATTTTTGAAATTAATTTAATTTCAAAATTTAATTTTTACTGTTGTCTTTTTTTAATCGATTTCGTCCATCTGATATTTCTTCTATTTTTCCTTTATCTTCTTCTTCCTTAATTTTTAATATTGCTTCATACTGCAATTTCAAATCATTAACTTTTTCTTTTTTAAATTTTTCCGCTATATATCTTACCTTTTCTTTATTTTTTTCATTCAAAGTGCGATAAATTTTATCCATCTCTGTCCTCATCCATTTGTTCAACCAATCGTCGTCGTCAAATATCATTTTAATAGTTTTTAAAATTTCTTCTGTTAATGAAATATTTTCTGTTGTCATTTTTCTTTCTGCTTTTTCAAATTTATCTTTATCCACATATTTCCAAAAATCTTTATTATCATCAAAAGCTAAATTTTTCATCATTTCATAATTAAAATAAGGTGTAAATGGTATAATACTGTCGTTACGTTTAGCAGTTTGTGAAGATACATTGAAAATTTTATTTAATTGTGCAGAAAAATCATTAGGTAGTATATTATTATACATTGTAACCAGTGGATTCTCTTGAATATTATGTAAAACAGTATTTAATGGTGAATCAGTTATTTGAAAATTATTTTGTGTTGAGTATATACCTTCAATAGTAACATTTTTAAAAGTATTCAAACCATTTGATAATTCTTCCTGATTTTCGTAAAATATAACAATATTGCATAGAATAATTACTAAAATACTCACTAAAATATTCTTAATCAATACACCCCATTTTCCTGTTGATCGTTTTTGTATTTGAACAGATGGTTTGAGTGTTTGTAATTTCCTTAATGGAACAGATAGATTGAGAGATAGAAGAGATTGAATTTGAACAAGTAATTTGTTTGACGGAACAGATGGTTTGAGTGTTTGAATTTGAACAGGTAATTTCTTTGACGGAACAGATGGTTTGAGTATTTGAATTTGAACAGGTAATTTCTTTGACGGAACAGATAGTTTTAGTGTTTGAATTTGAACAGGTAATTTCTTTGACGGAACAGATGGTTTTAGTGTTTGAATTTGAACAGGTAATTTCTTTGACGGAACAGATGGTTTGAGTGTTTGAATTTGAACAGGTAATTTCTTTAATGGAACAGTTGGTTTGAGTGTTTGAATTTGAACAGGTAATTTCTTTGACGGAACAGATGGTTTGAGTGTTTGAACTTGAATTGGTGATATTGATGTTATTGGAGGTAGTGCAAATGACGAGGGTGTTATTAATGCTATAGGAGATCGTGTAGATGACGGTGGTAATGACGAGGGTGGTAATGATGAGGGTGTTATTGACGAAGGTGTTATTGATGCTATAGGAAATCGTGTAGATGACGGTGGTAATGACGAGGGTGTTATTGATGAGGGTAATATTGGTGCTATAGGAGATCGCGTAGATGACGGTGGTAATGACGAGGATAATATTGGTGCTATTGGAGGTGGCGTGGGTGATGAGGGTGAACTGATAATTTCATCGTCATCATCATCGTCATCGTCATCGTCAAATACAGGTTTATCGGTATAATCTTTCTTTTTAGCACGAGAAACTCTTTTTTTCATTTTATTATTAAAAATGAAAAATTAATTACTAAATTAAAAAAATATTACAAATGAGTGAAATCAAAAAACTAACAAAACGATTAGTTGTTGCGAATGATTGTTTAGATAAAAACCTTAATGAAGCCATTTTTAAACGATTACAAGTTGCATCCGAAAATGATTGTAATAAAGAATATGGTTATATTTTGAAAGTCGAGAAATTGTTAAAAATTGATGATAATTATATATCAAACGTGAATTCTGAACTCATTTTTATTGTATCATTTAAAGCATTAACAATTAAACCAGAAATAAACAAGATATTTACTGATATAATTTGGATGGTTCTAAGTGGAGGAATATTTTTAAATGTAAAAAATAAATTCAAAGTTTTAATTCCACCAAATGCATTACAAGATTATACGTTCAACGCTGATAAAAAAGCTTATATTCATAAAGAAAATAATAAAATATTGGAACAAGGCAGTGAATGCAGTGTTAAAATTACTGGTATTCGATATATGAATAAGAATTTTGATTGTTTTGCTGAATTAGTATAAAAGATTCATCTTTTTTTTATTTTTAAAAAATAAAAAAACATGTCAATAATTGATTTATTTTAATGATCACTCAATTCATTCAAATCACTGGAGATTATTTAATGCAGTTGAATATCAAAATTATGAACAAAGATTCATCAATTTTCTGTAAAACATTGTCGAAATTTTTTGTGTAACTTTTTTTTTTCATTTTTTTAACAAAATTCACTTTAATTTATACTATATCACTGTCGTAGGTAAAACGTGTTTTTTCAATTTATAGAATAATTTTATTCTATGTTTTTTTATAAAAAAAATTTTTTTTTATTCATAATTTTTTTAAACTGCTGTTCAGTATACATATTTTGTTATACTGAGAATCAGTTTGGAGAAAAAGAGGGTTTATAGTCTAAAAACCTAACTGAAATTTTTTTTTTTCGTATCAGTCCAAAAGTAAGGTAATTTTAAAAAAAAATAGCGAAAAAAACGTAATTTCCTGAATTTCCTGAATTTTTTAAGAATTTTTGAAGGGTTTTTAAACTATGTTTTCAGTTTAAAAAAACAAACAAAAAATAAACTAATTCTCAGTTAGAAAATAAAAAAAACATCCAAAAAATTAGGGTAAAAAAATCAAATTTTCACCTTCACTCAAACTCGAAATTTCATTTTAAACAGCGTTTCACCTCAATTTTGAAAAAAACGATGTGTGTCGAGCTCATTTTTTTTAACAATTAATAACAAAAATTAAAAAGTCAAAAAAGAAAATAAAATCACTTTTTCTTTCTTTTTTTACTTTTTTTCTTTTTTTTTACTTTTTTTTACGATTTGCGATAATACGATATATCGATGATTTGATTAATGATACGATTTACGATACGATTTGGTGATACGATTTGACGATGATTTGATTGATGATACGATATAACGATGATTTGATTAATGATACGATTTAACGATACGATTTGACGATGATTTGATTAATGATACGATATAACAATGATTTGATTGATGATATGATATAACGATTTTGATTGATGATACGATTTGACGATATAACGATTCATATAAAAAACGATGATTTATACAATAATTATGGTATAAAAGTAGCAAATTAATTTTAATAATTATTTTATAACAAAAATGTTATAAAATGTGGTTTTATATTTGTTTTTTAAAAACCATCATCGAAAAAGGAAGATAAAGAAAATTAATTCCATAATGATTATTTTTGAAAAACGCAGATGCCTTTTCATCAAAAATAAAGTTCCTTTTCATGAATTGTTCGATGATGTAATCATTATTTCTTTCATTAATATGACCGTCGCCTCCCTGCCCTTCAACTGCCCATGAAATTATAACTCCTTTTTTTGCAGTCATACAAATATTATTGATAAATGTTTCCATTTTCTCTATAGGTATATGTTCACCAACTTCAAATGATTGTACATACTCACAATCTAATTGTAAATTATTTGTTAGATCTTGATGTATATAATACTTTTCACCTACCATATTATTATTCTGATCTATTCCATAAGCATCAATCCCATTCGTTCTTAAAAATTTCACATAGGAACAATCACCACATCCAAAATCAATAATTTTTTTAATACCATTTAGATTGTAAAAATATAAAAGCTTTTGTTGTAAAACATTTGAAGTAATATGAGTATGTCTTTGTTTATCATTCCAAAATCCAGTATTTGAATTTTTATTATCACTGTAAGCATATTTGAAAATTTTATTCAATCGTAGATGAATAATGTACATTATATGTACTAAAGTATTTTGAAACATAACGAGTGAAAGTAATAAAATTATAATCAAAATAACAATCATTGTTTATTTTAAAAATTATATTATAATTTCATCGTTTTTTATGTTTGTGTAAGAGATGTAATTTCCAGTAAAAAAGGTAAAAGTAAAAAAACAAACAAATTTTTTTAAATTACATATAATAAATGGCTTTGACTTGGATAGAAATATTCTTAATAATTCTCGGATGTGTATTGTTTTTCAGTTTTATCTACCAACAGATGATAATACAACAATCACAAACTTTAATCGATACATTGAGTAAAAAACAATCATCATCTACAGATATTTTACAAAAATCAATTGATAATTTGAATCAATCCACAGATACTTTGCAAAAATCAATCAAGGAGATAAATGATTTAGATCTCACACAAAAAACTGATATAGATAGTTTAAAAAACAAGATTATTCCAGAAATCAAAAAAAACATGGATAATTTACAAAGTGCGAATAAAATAGAGATAGATTTGTTGAATAAAAAAGTAATTGAAATCAATAATTTAGACCTAACACAGAAAACTGATATTGACATTCTAAAAAACGAAAAGTTACCTGAAATTACAAAGAATATTAATAGCATACAAACATCAAATCAAACAGAAATAAGTAATTTGAATAATAAAATCGCTGATATCAACAAGTTGGATTTATCAATGAAAAGTGATATTGATCTTTTAAGGGGTAAAATGATTCCAGAACTGACAAAGAGCATAAATGACCTGAATACAGCAAGAAAACTTGAAATTGATGAATTGACAAAAACGATCACAAAAATAAGTGATTTGGATGAAATACAAAGTAATGATATAGCAAATTTGAAAAATTTGATAATATCGATAAAAAATCTAATAAGTGAAAGTAAAATTAATTTAGGTAAATGGTCAATTGAAACAGATGGAGCAAATATATGTATTGGAAATATAACTGTAAAAGATAAATTATGTATTGATAGTAATTACAATGTGAAAAAACAATAATTACTTTTCTTTCTTTACAACTCTAACAATTTTTTTGACGACTTTTTTAGGTTGTTCAACAACTGGTTCGTTTTTCAAACTACCAGCATCGTCGTCATCAACATTGACACTTGTATCAAGATCATCATCTTCATTGTCAGATAATAATGCTTGAGTCGTAGTAGTATTTGTTTTCATTTCTACGACAGATGAAGTAGGAATAGGACGAGGTAAAAGAGGTTTTCTTCCTGAATCAATTGGCTTAACACCACACTCATACAACTTAATTTGCATAGAGATTTTATTACCAATAAAAATAGACTCAAATTTGATACAAGCAGTAGCATAACAATGCTTTTCCATCAAATCAAGAGGATTGATAAGTTCTCCAGTAATATCATTAAAAAATAAAGTAGTAATCTTATTCTTTTTCTTATCAAACATAAGTTTGGCATACAGGGTTGGACCCACACCATCCATAATTTTTGCTTTGTTTTTTGGATCTCTTTTATAATAGAGTGAATTATTGATTTTCTTCAACTCACTTTTTTCTAAAGTGAATTGTTCAAGCTCATCCTTGTTTTCAATAATGTGATCTTTACATTTTTCAACAATTTCATTCATTTTATCAACAAATGCTTTTTCATCATCCGAAGGACCATTTTTGTTGAAAAGACATAAAGGCATACTATACCCAGTAATTTCTTTTGATTTTTGATCTAAATTGACATTCACACCAAAAGAATAAATTTGACCAGTACTCATACATAATTCACCAATAGTTCCATCAGGATTTTTGGTAGACAAATGTATTCTCTTTGATGTCAATTTACTATCAGGGATATTTGAAATAACAGGTGCAGAGAAAATAATGTTGTTAACGTCATAGCTTGAAGCTGAAATAACTTGGGTATCAGGATTGCTCATTTTGTTTGAAAGTTTTTTTGTGTTTAAATGAAGTTGTTAAACTGTCAACTGTAAATAGTTGACAAACCGCATCGTATAAAAAAGATCATTTTTGCAAAAAATAAATATGGAGGAAAAAGTGAAAACTAAAAAAAACTTAAATGCTATAACGAATGAAATGAAAGAAATTTGTTCAAAGTTGTTCAATGCTTCTACTGAAATTCCACCTGAAACGATTTCCATTTTGAATTCAAAACTGAATTCAAAAATCTTTAAAGATTTAGTTAAAGATTCATCTTTAAAAATTTCAATCAAAAAAGTAGCTTCAGATGCACCTGAAAAACCAAAGTCGGCTTATTTATTATTTTCAAATGTAAAGAGTGCAGAATTGAGAAAAGGAGGTACTAAGTTTACTATCCCAGAATTGACTAAAATTGTTGCGGAAGAATGGAAAAAATTATCCGCAGACAACCTCAAAATGTATGAAAATATGGCATCTGTTCAAAGAGAACAGTATAAAAAAAAGATTAATGAGTATAATGCCGAAATGAAACGTAATGATCCAAACTTTATCATCAAGAAACCAGCAAATAAAACTGCTTTTTCTTATTTTGTTGAAGAAGAAAAGATAAAACAAATAAATAATGAAGAGTTTGTAAAAGCAGATAAAAAAACTCAAAACATGATGTTGCGAGAGATATGGAAAAAAATGAATAACGGAACAGTTGAAGAGAGAAAACGTATCATTAATTATAAGAAAAAAGCGACTACAGAAATGGATGAAACATTAAAACTCGAAGAAGAAATTGAAAAAACTTATAAGAGAAAGTTTGAAGAAGAAGATGCAACATCGAGTGTTAAAAAAGCGAAAATCGTTGAAGATGAATCAAAAACAGTTGAAGAATCAAAACCTGTTGAAGAAAAGCCAAAACCTGTTGAAGAGAAAAAAAAAGTTATGAAAAAAAAGGTAGCAGGTGACACGGCTGTAGTAAAAAAAAAGAAGGTTGTAATTCAACATATTGAAGAAGAAGTCGGAAGTGGTGATGAAATCGATACAAAAATGATGGAAGAATTTGATATGAAAATCAAACCAAAATCATCAATGTAAAGAAACTATTGATTTCAGTGTATTTTTTACAAAAGGTAAATCTTCGTCCAGTATTTCGAATATTTCTTCTTTACTTTTTATTTTTTGTATAAATTGTGGTCGTTTGTACATACTTTTTATTAATTCACAAAAAGAAAGATGATATTTACTATCTGAATTATTAAATTGAATCATATTGACATTATTTTCCAAACACCAAGAAAAAAAACACGAGATATTATCATACAAAACAGCAGTTATAATGTAATAAGATAATATACTCGTTTCCTCTACATATTTTGTTTTAATTGTCATATCATCTGAAAATAAATCTGTATATTTCAAACCCATAAATTTTAAGAGTTTTACTGTTTGACATGTTGAAAATATCCTTTCCATATCAATCAAGTAATCAGCTATAATGAGATATTTTTTCTGATTGTTCTTATTTTTTTTGTAACTTGCAATTAAACAATTGATGACTCTTGCCCACGCATCTGTATAAGCTTCGTATAATTTTACATTCGATTTAACTGGAAAAATGCTTAAAATTTCATTTTTTACATTGTGGTTATAATATGAATCAGAAAAATCTAATCCAAAATTATGTATAGTTTCATGAATAAATACCTTGTACCATTCTTCTTTTCTGTAAATGACGATATTGGATTCTAAATTGCAAGTTGTTGTATATCCAGTATTGATATGCTCTTTTTTAATGTTAGTATTGTTTTCAGGTAGATTTTTCTGTAAAGATGTCAAATAGATGAAAATATTGAGTGTATTGGAGCAATTTTGGTTAGGAAAGTGAATGACAATAAATAACCAAAATATAATATCTTCAATATACTGAATTATAACGTCATTTGATTGAACCATCCCTTCTTCTTCCATTATATTTATGTTAATTTTGTGATGCTTCAACTGAAAAGTGAAAAAGTTATTTTTTGTTATATTAAGTTCAATATACTTTTGAAAGATAGGCAATATATAATTATAATCGTCAGGTTTTGAAATATTAGATAATTGATTCACTTTGATTTTAATTTGTTTTACATATTTTTGAGATTCATTGAACAAAGTGAAAAAGTTATTATAAATTTTGTGATTAATACCAACATCGATTTGAGTATAACCATCATCAAAAAAATTATCAAACATAAATTCAATATTTTTAGAAGAATTTTTTGATAAAGACATGATTAATTTATTACTACAAATATTTGTTTTATTTTTGTGCTATTTTTTCTCTACAATTTTAATCAAAATTGGATTAAAATTCTAAATATATTGAGACAAGGTTTTTGAAAACACAGTTGAATTTGTTTTCAATTCTCGAATATTATCGATTGCTGTAGATAATTTTATATCTACAAAGTCATTATCATCTTGATGTTTAACACCTGAATTTTTTAATTCATGATACTTTTTTAAATCTCTCTCATTTTCTTTTTCTTTGATATCTATTCGGTTCATGATCGATTTGTATTGATCTGAAGTGTTTTTGAATCCTTTGGATGTTTCAATCATACTTTCTATCTGTTTTTCTTTCTTTTTTATAGATTTTTCTAACTGTTTGATTTCATGATATTTGCTTCTTTCTACAAAATCATCATGAAACAATTGATTAGCCTTTTGACTCGCAATCGGTTCAATTAAATTACATAAATTTCTACAATGTATATCTTTAACAATATTTCCTTCAGGATTTTTTGTAATAAAAATATTCCTTGCATAATCAGAACATTGTAACATTTTCGTTCCATCATCATTTTGTAAACAAGGTGCAACCAATCTTGATATTGATTTTTGTCCATCATACAAATCAGATACTTCAACAACTTCAATAGCAGTTTTGAATCTATCCTTAATAATATTCGGGTCATAAATTGTTAAATTATTCGTTATATTAGTTGTATTTTTCGTAATTTTTGGTTCTTGTGCTAATTTAAGAACAATATTATGATCTTTTTGTAAAAGAGTATTTTCAATCTGTAATTTAGCATTTGATTCTTTTTGAACTTCATTTTCGTTTTTTAATGATTCGATTTCGTTTTGTAAAGCAAGTAATTTTTCATTACTTAACTCTTTTAAAACTTCAATTTCGTTTTTCAAAGTTTGTATTTCGTTTGTAAGTCTTTCTTCGGTTTGAAATAATTTTTGTAACTGGATACATTTCTGTGTTTTTTTTAGATGAACTGAAAGATTGTATTTATTCGTAAATTGTTTCAAACAAAATTGACATATAGACATATACATTTTTTTTGTGTTTTTAAATCAGTATCTGAATTTTTCATAAAAATTATGAATTTTTCATAAAAATTATGAATTTTTCATAATACGATTTGATGATACGATTTGAAGATTTGATGATACGATTTGATGATACGAGTCGATGATACGATTTGAAGATACGATTTTATGATACGAGTCGATGATACGATTTGAAGATACGAGTTGATGATACGAGTTGATGATACGATTTGATGATACGATTTGATGATACGATTACGATTCGATGATACGATTCGATGATACGATTCGATGATACGATTTGACGATACGAATTTGACGATACGAATTTGACGAACGATACGATTTGAAATCTAATTGTTTAAACGAAAATAAAATTCTAAAACGTAAAAGTAAAAAAAAGTGATTTAATTTGACTTTTTGATTTTTTTAATTTTTGATATTAAATTTTAAAATAAAACGCTTCGACACACACATCTTTTTTTGTCAATTCAGGTTAGTTTAAACTCGGATTTTATTTTTGAGTCTAATTAAAGATGTGTTTTTTTAATATTTTTCAATATTTTGTATTAAATTTTCAATAAATTCGGTGAAAATTCAGGATTTTTATGAAAAATTCAGGATTTTTATGAAAAATTCAGATACTGACTTTCAGTTTAAAAAAGTTTTTACTGAAATTTCTAAAAATTTCTAAAAAAAAACAAAAAATTCAGTGTAAATTAAGGTGTAAAAGTAAAAAAAAATATTAAAAATTATGATACTGTATACTCAGTATAATAAATTTTATAATAAATGACACGATGATTTCATGATTTGGTGATTGACTATATGATTTCATGATTTGGTGATTGACGATATGATTCGATGATACGATTTGGTGATACGATTCGATGATACGATCTGACGATGTGATTTGGTGATTTGGTGATTTGGTAATACGATTTGATGATACGATTTGGTGATATGATTTAATGATACGATTTGATGATACGATTTGATGATACGATTTGGTGATATGATTTAATGATACGATTTGATGATACGATTTGGTGATACGATTCGATGATACGATCTGACGATGTGATTTGGTGATTTGGTGATTTGGTAATACGATTTGATGATACGATTTGGTGATATGATTTAATGATACGATTTGATGATACGATTTGATGATACGATTTGGTGATATGATTTAATGATACGATTTGATGATACGATTTGGTGATATGATTTGGTGATACGATTTGGTGATACGATTTGATGATACGATTTGGTGATACGATTCGCGATTTGACGATACAATTCAACGATACGATTTGATGATACGATTCGACGATACGATTTGATGATACGATTCGATGATACGATTCGATGATACGATTTGGTGATACGATTCGACGATACGATTTGATGATGATACGATTTGATGATACGATTCGACGATACGATTTGACGATACGATTTGATGATACGAGTCGATGATACGATTTGATGATACGATTCGATGAACGATTCGATGATACGATTTGATGATACGATTCGACGATACGATTTGATGATACGATTCGATGAACAATTCGATGATACGATTTGATGATACGATTCGTTATATTGTATATTTATAAAAAATTCTGTAAATCTGCAGAAAATTCTGCGAATTTGTGAAAAATAAAAAAACAGGTGTAAAAGTAAACATTTTTGAATGAATAAACTCTAACAAAAATAAAATTCAAAACGTAAAAGTCAAAAAAAGTGATTTAATTTGACTTTTTGATTTTTTTAATTTTTTATATTAAGTTTTAAAAAAAAACGGCTCGACACACACATCTTTTTTTTGACTTTCAGTTTATTTTAAGTTGTAGCATTTTTTTCAGTTTAATTATAAGGTATACTTTTCTAAAAAATTCTGAATTTTTACAAAAAATTCTGCAAATCCGCAGAATTTTCTGCAAATTTGCAGATACTGAGTTTGCAGTTTAAAAAAGTTTTTTCTGCAATTTCTAAAAATTTCTAAAAAAAAACAAAAAATTCAGTATAAATTAAGGCGAAAAAGTAAAAAAAAATTATTAAAAATTATGATACTGTATACTCAGTATAATAAATTTTATAATAAATGACACGATGATTTCACCATTTGGTGATTGACGATATGATTTGACGATTCGATGATACGATTCGATGATACGATTCGATGATACGATTTGATGATACGATTTGGTGATACGATTTGGTGATACGATTCGATGATACGATTCGATGATACGATTTGATGATACGATTTGGTGATACGATTCGATGATACGATTCGATGATACGATTTGATGATACGATTTGGTGATACGATTTGACGATACGATTTGATGATACGATTTGACGATACGATTTGGTGATACAATTTGGTGATACGATTGACGATACGATTTGATGATACGATTTGACGATACGATTTGATGATACGATTTGACGATACGATTTGGTGATACAATTTGGTGATACGATTGACGATACGATTTGATGATACGATTTGACGATACAATTTGATGATACGATTTGACGATACGATTTGGTGATACAATTTGGTGATACGATTGACGATACGATTTGATGATACGATTTGACGAGATGATACGATTTGACGAGATGATACGATTTGACGAGATGATACGATTTGGTGATACGATTTGATGATTTGATGATACGATTTGATGATTTGATGATACGATTTGATTTGATGATACGATTTGATGATACGATTTGACGATACGATTTGGTGATACGATTCGCCGATACGATTCGCGATTTCGTGATATGATTCGACGATACGATTTGATGATACGATTTGGTGATACGATTTGACGATACGATTTGATGATACGATTTGACGATACGATTTGGTGATACAATTTGGTGATACGATTGACGATACGATTTGATGATACGATTTGACGATACGATTTGATGATACGATTTGACGATACGATTTGGTGATACAATTTGGTGATACGATTGACGATACGATTTGATGATACGATTTGACGATACAATTTGATGATACGATTTGACGATACGATTTGGTGATACAATTTGGTGATACGATTGACGATACGATTTGATGATACGATTTGACGAGATGATACGATTTGACGAGATGATACGATTTGACGAGATGATACGATTTGGTGATACGATTTGATGATTTGATGATACGA